>Ga0209367_1002994_pt1 | contig 22703 bp, 17 predicted proteins | sample WorMetLIZISLAND2_FD_187412 | JGI IMG/M metagenome (GOLD analysis project Ga0209367, IMG submission 187412) | Marine gutless worms symbiont microbial communities from Max Planck institute for Marine Microbiology, Germany - Olavius geniculatus... ... | reverse complement strand
GAATGTACCATTTTGAAAAAAAAATCAAAAAAAAATTTCCCCAGAGGGGCCCATGAAAGTGTTTGGGGGCCCCGCGATAATGTTTCCCCGGGCCCTGCTGTGGCTCTCGACGGGCCTGGTTTACGAATTATCGTGGTAGGAGAAAGAAGGAGTTTAAAAAAAACTAAGCAAATATTCTGAAAACAACCCTGATGTTGCTACCGCAGACAGTGAAAAAAAGTTTGCAGGTTGCTATCACAAGAAATGTCATCACGAGTTACAGCAACAACAACGACCGATCTTTCTACTGCACGTGAGCCGAGCTCGCTGCAAACGTCGGTTAGGTTAATAGCAGCGTATAATGGCTGCTGTCATCATCACATGAGTACAGTAAAACGATGCAACATCAACGCCCGTCATTGTTTAGCACGCAAACTCAAACGCGTACCCATAGCAGAAATATTTCTACGGTAGACCTGGCAAATAAAACTCCCTTAACGTTAATGCTTTCGTTAATATTTTTCACGTTCAGGGCACGGGCATGCAGATCCCCAAATTCGCCCCAGCTCAGTTAACAACTAGAGAAAGCACTCGGAGAGCGCAGGTACCTCCGTCAAGGCCAAGCTATTCGCCAGGTGGCGTCACCATCTTCGGTTTTGCAGCGGTTCCCTTATGCTCCCTTTAACGCAATGGTAACGAAAATTTCAAAGTGATCCAGAATCCAGGATTCCTGCCGGATCACCCCAAAAATTGAATCACTGATAGTTTGTGCCATTCCCGATATACCCTCAAAATTTCAGAAAGATCCGTCCATAATTTTTTGAGTTATCTTGTACACACACAGACGAAAAAAAAACCGGCAAAAACATAACCTCCTTGGCGGAGGTAATAACCAGTACTCGACTAGCCTTAATGTGTCTGTACGCTCCGACTATGCACCGTGTCTCAATAAAAAACGTGCTTTTATTTTTTGAATAACTATGTGAAACACTGGCCGATTTTGTTAATTTTCGGCATGCAGCATCAAGAAGAAACTTAACTTAAATGACTACAGTTTAGTCCACCTTACCAGATTACTGTTGCTACACTACCTTGTGAAATTCAGAAGTCGTAGTTTGGCCGTTTACAACAGTGAATTCATATTGAGTAGGGCATGCGTCGGCTCAGCAATGATTAACTGAACAGCTACAAACACGAGTAACAGGTAGGCCTATTATCTCTCAGATAGTTTGGCGTGTTACATCACATCATTTTTATTACTGCATGTGCTCAAAATGTCTTCCTTCAGCACGAACGCAAAAGGTGGACGTTGACGCCACTCGCCAACAGCAGGTTTAATAACGCATGACCCAGAGCGGCTCACTCTCTGTTGATGCGTCATTTCAGTTCGTCGACGTACAATCTGAAAATGAATACGATTAATGTTAAATTGCAACAGATTTGCAATGATTTTGTGGTCTCGGTGATTTTTGAGCCGACGCATACGTTCCCCAGTATGAATTCATTGTTGTAAACGGCCAAACTACGACTTCTGCGTTTCCCAAGGTAGTGTAACGACAATATTAAGTCGTTTACGTCAAGCTTTTCCTGATGCTGCCTTCCAAAAATTGTCAAAATCGGTCAATGTTTCACGGAGTTATTCGAAAAATAAAAGTGGCACGTTTTCATTGAGACAGTGTATTACCAATTTACCATTACTGTGAGGCCGTCCTAATAGATTATACTGCATTAAAGGTCTTGTCCCTCTGTACTGTATGGGCTCCTAAGTTAAAAATAAATGTGAAAAAAAACATTCCCGCAGCAGAAATAGTATGCCATTTATGCATGGAAGTAATATGCAATTTTTTCGCATAAATCAATGTTAGGGTCTAGGCAGGACGGTTGCATAATATGTCGATACTGCGACGACATTTTTCCAGTTATTAATGAAATATGGATAATCGATGACGTAGCAAATAAATAACGGATGATTATTGCAATGAAATAAATACAGGCAGCAACACAATGCAACTAGATTACCAAACTGTAGCATCTCTGAGTATAAAATCAAGAGATCACAAAATTTAACGATAATAATAATGGGCAACAGCAAAGAAGCTCAGTTTTTATTCCAGCGTATTTCTGAGACGATTCAACGTTTCAACTCTGCTTTTGCTTGACTCTTTTTCTGCATGGATTTGCTGAACCATCAGCCATTCCAGCTTAGTTTTTAACTTTTGTTTTTAACACCAAGGAACCTTTACTACCAGGAGTATTGATATTTAGATATGAAAAATTAAAAAAAAATATTAATAGTACACAGATCTGCCAGCCACTCGCATCTTCCAGCCACTGGGGTTTAAGTGAGTAAGTGAGTAGTGTTTTACATCCCGCCTGACACAGTATAAGTCATTTCGGGAACAGCCTTTCCAAGCAAAATGCATGCACACATAATAACGAAACAAAAAGTTTAACCTTTACACAAAGTTTAACCTTTATGAGACACAAAACCTAAAAACAACCAAAACCTAAAATTGTAACAATTGCCAATCCAAAGTGTGCATATATAACTAACAATAACAGCAGTTCAGCCAGTTCTGGCGTCTGAAACCCACGGCACAATCCACTCATCAGCAACAGATTCTTTTAACGTTGTGGGTGGTCGGTCAACTGCCGTGACGGAAGACTCACGAGACATGTCCTTCCTGTGGTAACGTATCTCTGTCTTATTGCAGCGTTTTTACGCCATATTGACCAGCAAAACATTTGTTGATCCCGACAATGCACTAAACCTGTAGTCACACTGACAAATTGTTTGTACCTTTTTCGTTTCCATCCCCTGAAATCTTTACTACCAGCAGTATAAAAATAATAATAACCTGCACTGACTAATCGATTATCAGCACACAGTATACAAGAATGCATCGGCGAACATAGAGAAAACTCACACATCCAAGAAAACTGTAATACATATCTAGGCACACAGAAAGACAAACATGATTGTAATGTTGACTATTACAGTGATTCATAATACAAACACTACAACTAAAGCATCCTGCCACAAGCCTAGACTGTCCGTAGTAATAAGAGGGTCATTCGATAAATAAGTTTACAAAACGGCGCCATTACATTAATTGTTAAAGAGACAAAAATCCGAAATATACATTTCACAGCGATTTTCTTTGTGAGTATTAGTTGCGAGTTTTATTAAGATGATGTCACCGTGAATTCATTTACAGACATTAAATTCGGCGACGTTGCCACTGAAATCATCAAGTGGGCAAAAAGACTTAATGCAAATTTTCACTGTCAGGTGTATCCGGTATATTGCAAGAAATGTTCTACGAAGCCAACAGTATGGAGTATTTGGAGTAAGAAAATGTTAAGTGGGCAGAAATTTGCATCACGCACCAAGGTGCAATCAGTCGTTCGTCAGTGGCTGGGACAGCAGCCAGCATTGTTCTTTGCATCGGGCATTCAGAAACTTGTTGACATATGGAGCAAATGTTTGAAAGAACTTGAACGAAATGCTGAAAAGTGAAGTGCTAATGTTTCGCGTTAAAAGACGAGACATTAACATAAGTTTATTCGTTTTTTCTCGCTCCTGTATGCTGTTTGACATGTCTGTCACTTGTTAGTGGTGTTAGATTACTGGTGGGGAAAATAATACACAAATGGACTGCCTTCTGTCAACAGGTGACGTCATAATAATGATGTCGTCATCCACAAAATTTCTACACATGTTCAAAAAGAACATATGTAAAAACAAAACATATATTTTGAATTTTTCCTATTTTAAGAATTAATGAAATGGCATCATTTTGTAAACGTATTTATCGAACAACCCTCGTAGCAACATCACATCCAACCAAGCATAAACTCACAACTGTTTACAAAAATCTCCACGAAATCTCTGGACGTGACGACTAAAGGGTAGCTGTGCTGTTGATGGAAAACTAATTACAAGTCTGACAGAAAGTAATGGCAGCCTAAAGTCATCTCAGGCCCGTAGCCAAACTTTTGAGAAAGGGGTCTGATTTTGCACCTGGGCTTTGATTAATCTAGCTAGAAGGCCTGAGAAAGTGCTGTAAGGCGTCCAGTGGGGTTTGGGGCAAAGTAGTGGCCACAAATGCATTTTTTACTCATTTTTGCATCTGGTGATAATGTTTCTGTTATTTTTATGCGACATTTCCTGATTTTGGCTAACCAGGTGCATTAAAAGTTTGAAACCCATCTAACCCTCCTCCCCTCCTTCACTCTGGGCAGCAACTGTGGGCTGACTATCTACAGACTGTGATATAACAATGGACAAACAACTGCCACATGGGCATTATTACACACATTACGAATGCGCTAATTCAAACCGATCTGCAAACTGTGCAAATAATTTGCTGCACTAATACCAAAGCAATGACACGCACACACACACGCATGTAAAACACGATGCAAAGTCTGGACAAAGCAAAAACGCAATCACTGCAAACTGCGAACAAACAACAGTCTGCGACGTGCATTACATGCTGAAAGGCAAGGCAGATGTTTCGCAAGCCAGTCAATCTTCAGAGGCCGGTGGCGCCACTGCACCTACAAAACCATGTACACATGACGATATGCATCAGACAATTGGTCAGTCAGTCATTCATGACAACTGATAACGGAGACTCAACAAACTACTTCAATACCGGTAACAAATTCCGACAAATTTTGCATAATGACTATACTGTGAAAAGAAACCAATTCATTGAAATCAGTTAACTTCAATGTCACTAATGCTTAAACAGGTTGCCAAATATTTTCATAAATGACACAATTGGTGCAGCATTTGAGTGAAAGAACTGACTGCGTCGAGCGTGTGAGAACGAAGCCAGCATGCGCAGCATCAAAGTCGCAGGAACAGTCACAGTATCACGTGTCTCCTCTAGCATTACTTCATTACGTCTCATCAACTGCCAACAGCCAGAACAGTGGTTGTGGTTACAAGTTACTACAGGGTGGTCCAAAAAATGGCACAAAGTTAATGACACCATAATTTTGCAATCGTTTGTCATAGAATCATGTGGTTTTCAGCAAAACGTTCTGAAAGAAATTCTTTACGTGACTAAAGTCAGTATATAAATACAGCAATTAAATATTCTTTGTTATTGCCGCTGGCAATTGATCTATGTAAACACAGTATTACCCTTGACACAGCGGTCCATAAAAACGTGCCATATTTATTTGTTCAACAGCTCTGTGAAACAATGGCCGCTTGTAATAATTTTTGGCACACGACATTAGCCACCTCACCCTAAGATTGTTGCTACACTACCTTGTGAAATGCAGAAGTCGTAGTTTGACCATTGACAACAATGAATTCATACTGGGTAGTGCATGTGTCAGCTCAGAAAATTACTGAAACAACAAAATCATCAAAAGTCTGTTGCTTCGTCCTTATTTTAAAACTGTAAGTCGACAAACTGAAATGATACATCAACAGCAAGTGAGCTGCTTGAGTCATGCAGTTACTGAACATGCCGTTGGCAAATGGTGTCAACGTCTACCGCTTGCGTTTGTGCTGCAGGAGGACATTTTGAGCACATGCTGAAATGAAGATAATGAGATGTGACACTTTTTGAGTGATAATAATTGCCAACTGCATTTGTCACTATTCAGTTAATAATTTCTGAGCCAACGCATACGCTACCCGGTAGGAGTTCATTGTTATCAATGGCCAAACTGCGACTTCTGCATTTCACACGGTAGTGTAGCAACCATGTTAAGATGAGGTGGCGAAAACTACACACCTTTGCATCAAGTCTCTTCGCAATGTCGCGTGCCGAAAATTATTGAAATCAACCAATGTTTTACGGAGCTATTGAAAAAATAATAGCAGCATGTTTTTATGGACCAAGATCCATACTGGAGGTAATACTGTTTTTTGTTAGTTCACTTGCCAGCGGCAAAACCAAAACACATTTAATTGTTGTATTTACACACTAACTTTAGTCATGTAAAGAATTTCTTTCTAAACATTTTGCTGAAAACCACATGTCTCTGTGACGTACGGTTGCAAAATTATGGTGTCATAAACTTTGCGCCGTTTTTTGGACCACCCTGTAGTAGTAATAGTGACTAAAAGAGTAATCGTTATAAACTACATGTAATAATGGACTGCGTTGTCGAAAACGACGGACCGCTTGTCATCGATGAGTTTGCTGATGGGCGTAAAGTCCAATTCTGGAGCTGCAGACGTGGGAGCAACTGTCATGTAGTCAGGCACCGAGGTTGCTGCGAGGTTGAATCCCCTCGGACTTCTCTCCTCCTCGATGGCACCAACGACAAACCATCATGATGGATTGATTAAATTATTATAGTGGGGAATAGTTGTACCAGACCCCACTCTCTCCTTCTGCAAGGGTCAGTGTCAACAGGCACAAGGATTGCGACGTGCTAACTGACCAGAGCAGGCAAAATATGTCAGCCCAGTGCTGACATATTATGCAACTGTCCGCCTAAGCTTTAAGCTGAAAATTGTTACATCGGTTACTCTTGTCCAAGGGAATGTTAACACTAACGTTTTCTTCTATGTATTTTAGTTTTTGAGTCAAAAGCCCACACAAGAATATCATCATCATCATCATCGACAACCGTGGGCTCAACACCCGTTGGTGTCTGACGCCATTGTTACTATCACTGCCCACCGCTGCCTCTCTAGAGCAGCGTGGCTTAACTCCTGCAAGGTTGCCCCACACCACTGCTCAATGTCATCTGACCATTCTCGGTGAGGCCGTCCTCTTTTGTTTGAACAAGAATAGCCCGCACAAAAAAGAGCGATGAACAGATGGACAGAGAGATGAATAGACAAATGGGAAAGATGTGTAATGCCTACTAGGATGGCTGCATAGAAATCAGCATGATGATAAAACAAATACAGCTGTTGGTGGATGAATGTTAGGTTCACAACTGACAGGTCTTAGTTGTGTAGTTTGTGTACAGGGTTCATACAGGTCTTCTGCAGCAAAATTCCCTGACTTTTCCAGTCTTGGAATGACAGTTTCCCTGATCTTATCAATTTCCCTTGTCCTATCGCACAAAAATCAGGAATGGTACGCTATGTCATAAGTTAATGAAACAGTAGGCCTATGAGAATACAGCAATATGTAAACGACAGAGGCCGCAGTGGGGTGATCAGGGGGAGGAGCTTGGGGGGGCTTCCCCTCCCCCTGAAGCTAAAACATTTCTAGCTGTTGGATGTTCAATGGAAGCCGCAAATTTGCCTGCTTTTTATATTTGAAGATGCAAAGAATCACAGATATCTGCAGTCTGCATGATCCAAGATCATTTTCCCTGACTTTTCAAAAATAATATTTTTCCCTGACTTTTCCCTGACCACACAAATTAACTGACTTTTTCCAGTTTTCCCTGACCTGTAGGAACCCTGTGTGTAAAGTACAAAATAAAATAAACAAAAAGAATAGAAAAATAGAAAAGCAAAAGCTAAACAACTGTTATAGTAATAATACACAGTGTTTCATAAAAAATGGCACCCTTTTTCTTTCTTTGATAGGTCAGTCAAGTAATGACCAATTTACATGAAATTTTTACCAGTTGTAGCTGAAGAAATACTTATTCAAAATACTTCAACAAAATGTGGCTGTTAATTAAATATTCTTTGCTAGTCGTTATGTAACACTGACGTCATAATGCATCGCGAATACAAGCTTGCTTGTCTCAACTGGTGCTGTCACTTGTTACTCTGCTTCGATGGTGAATTTTATCTGGTTCATTGATGAAAAATTTTCATCATATTAGCAACACGGGAGCATGAAATCAGGCGTTTTGCGCCTGATTAAAACCCAACCAACTTGCAAGCAATGTGTGCTGGTGCACTGTCATGCTGGAAGGTCTAAAAGTCAAGCTATCTTTACAAGTGTGTGAAAGTGATCGTTTTAGGCGTTTTGTGGCTGCAGTGGTAAAACTTCTACAGTTTAATGTCATCAGCGAACCAGATAAAGTTCACCATCGATGCAGGGCAGCTATTCAGCAACTTACAGCACCGGTTGTGACAAACCAGTTTGTACTCGCACCACACTATGACGTCAGCATTACATCACAACTAGCAAAGAATATTTAACTAACAGCCATATTTTGTCCATATATTTTGAATAAGCATTTCTTCAGCTACATGTGGTAAAAAGTTCGTGTAAAATGATTATCATTTGAGTGAATTATGAAAGAAATAAAAAGGGCGCCATTTTTTATGAAACACCGTGTATAAATGTCACGGTCATAATAACAGTGAACCATTCTGACTAAGCAAGCAACAACAACATAGAAAATATACTAAAAACAAAACTTAAACAAAAATTACTTTCATGCCTGTAAATATCTTCTTCCCTTGTGTAGCATAATCAAGGCAAAAAAAACAAAAGAGTACTGTACAAAGAACAAAATACTAACGGAAATTAACATTTCTAACAACGCATTCACCTCAGTGGCAGCAGCTTCATCAAACTGAGGATGTTCGCTGGTCGGCATCCAAAGCTTGATATCATAGTCAATCCCACTTGATGCTAGCACTGCAACGTCACACTACAGACTCTTCAGCATGCTATAAATTTCCTGCACATAATAATTAGTCCTTGAAATTAACGTATAGCGTCACTTTTGCAATCCAAGCTAACCACAAAGTGCAACGAAGCTCAACAGTTTTATAAACAACTAGAGAATGCAGTCAGAGACCGCAGACCTCCGCCAACGCCATGTTGTTCGCCAGGTGGTAGCACCATATTCAGTTTGGCAGCGGTTTCCTGTATGCCACATTTAAAGCAATGTTAACGAAAATTTCAACGTTTCCGGATTACCCCCAAAATTGAATCACTTGTAGTTTTTGCCATTCCCGACATTCCTTGAAAACTTCAGAAGGATCCTTCCATTAACTTTTTGAGTTATCTTGGTCACACACAAACAAACTCTGGCAAAAACATAACCTCCTTGTTCACTTCTGGAGCCTTTACCCGCCTGAAGCAACTCTGGAAACTTTGGCCAGCTGAACAAATATCAGAAGCAGTAGTGGCTCTGGCAGAACTAATGTCTCAACCGAACTAACAATGAAGTAACTGTGTAAACCATAAACTGGTCCCATTGTCCCCATGCTCTCACAACCCTGTGACTTTAAGGTCAGTTCCCGGTGGTTAGGCCGGTACCAGATTATACTGCCTGGTAAGAGTGGCACATGTGTGTGAACAACTTGTCCAGGGTTATTACCCGGCAGATGGGTTGACCAGATTCGTCGGGACAACAACCTCCCGCCCGCTGACCTCTTGAGACGTGCCGTCAATCGTGGTCACTGTGGGGTGATGCTACCGCCTTTACCGGCTAAACGCTGAGCGCCCCAGCCAGCAGTCGAACCAGTGACCCCATGATCGGTAGTCCGACAAGCTAAAAGTTAAGACTTCTAAGCAGTAATCATGAGAACTGTAGAAATTCCAACTCACCGGGGAAGCAGGGATGGGGCTGGAGACAATTGACAACATGTTTGTCACCCTCGAGCAGCATAACCAGCTTCGCAGTCTCGCGATCCCAGATGAATATGTGTCCACAGTCAGATCCACTCATCACAAACTTTGTGCCCCAGAAGGTGGCTTTCTTTATCTACAGCGTAGCCAAGGCACAGTATTAACTAGAAGGCGCTCGTGAAATTGCAAGTGAAATGATTTAAACATTACTACTACTACTACTACTACTACTACTGCTACTGCTACTATTACTGCTACTGCTACTGCTGCAACTGCTACTACTACTGCAACTGCTACTACTACTACTACTACTACTGCTACTGCTACTGCTGCAACTGCTACTACTACTGCTATTGCTACTACTACTACTACTACTACTGCTACTGCTACTGCTGCAACTGCTACTACTACTGCTATTGCTACTACTACTACTACTGCTACTACTACTGCTACTACTGCTGCTACCACTACTACTACTGCTACTGCAACTACTACTGCAACTGCTACTACTGCTACTACTACTACTACTACAGCTACTACTGCTGCTACTACTGCAACTGCTACTACTACTACTGCTACTACTGCTACTACTACTACTGCTACTACTGCTACTACTACTACTACTGCTACTACTGCTGCTGCTACTGCTACTACTACTACTACTGCTACTACAGCTACTACTACACCTACAGCTACAACTACAAGAGGAGGGAGAAGAAAAAGCCAGAAATTGTCTCCCCGTCTATCTGGCACTGCCATCAAAATATGGCGCCTGAAAGATAATGGGGTTGCAACCTTGACCTTTCGAGGTCACGTGACGTCATCGGTCCTGTGACCTTTCGACTCACTGTGGTTGACTTGCTATGGGTGGTCCATTGCAACCATGCATCTATCTGGCACCGTAATGGAGATATGGCGCCTCAAAGACATATACACAGACAGTCAAACATACACATGTAACGACAAACAGAACAACCAATCTCAACAGAGATAAAAATTGTAAAAAAATCTTTGTTGTTTGTATAATAATAGGTATCTATTATTATACAAACAACAAAGATTTTTTTACAATATGTTCTAAAACATGTGCAAACCAAATAACTGTAAATTTATCCATCACACATGTAAGCACTTTACATTGCGAAGATGCAGTTATGAAGTACATTAATGACAACTCGGTTTCTACTCCAGTTGACATTAAGTTACGGTATGTTTCATTTTTTCAATCAAACTTTTTCAGAAAAGTAAGCGTATTAAACGGTTTTAAAAATCAGACTCAGTGTTGTTCTGGTTATCTATTAAGGCTATGTGTCGAAAAATGCCAAAATATCTTTAACAAGAACAGAGGTAAACGCAAAACCAAATGCCCATTTCATTAAAATGCAGTATATATAATACAATCAAGATATGTTATATCACCGCGAAAGAAAATCAAATCAAACTGCACAGAATAATCATTAATCTTACTAAGAATTAGACAATAAAACTGCCAGTCACTATTCACTAATTACCATAGTTCTAGAGTTTCGATGTCCGCGAAAAACTTGTTGCACAAATGGTCGTGGTAGTCGAGTGGCATTACTGGCCTCTTTAGCTGCCCGTCGTTTACGAAACATCTCCTGAATCTGAATGGCTGCCATGTGATGCTCCAAGTCTTCGGCTTCCTTGTCCCGTGCCCTTCTAGCGGCACACATGCAATGCAACATACTTCCAGCAGTCTTCTCCAGCAAATATGTCTCCATGAACAAACAGGAAAGCAATGACTCCCTCATTCGACAAGAAAACAGATGAAATCCACATTCAGCACCTCAGAAGTCTTTTAGCATACCGCTCTATAATGACTACATGAACTCTTATACCTGACGTATTCAGTCACCAAATCCACTGCCTCGGAATAGTTTTCTTACATTCGTAAATCAAAATACAAAAATTGTGTCATTGTTTCATCACTAATACTACTTTTTGTGCACAAAAATTTTAAAGTTATTGTTATTTTTGATCTGGGCACTTAATGTTTATTTTAAAGTGTTGCAAAAAAATTCTAAAAATGTAAAAAATGCATTTTTATAAAAAGAACATTAAAAAACGTTTGCACACATTTATAACAACTATGAAAGAAACAGCGCATACGTTGAAGGTCTGTGATCTGAAGACGAGCTGGTTGGTGAATGCAGAGAATGCTGGCCTGCCTCATCTTCTGACGCAGATGCTGAACATACATTAACAGCTGGCAATCATATTACGACACAGAACTATGGCGGGTTTTCCAACACGTGACAAACTCTGTTGTTCTGTAAAATTTCAACACAGCATTTGCAGTTGAAAATTAATTCCTGACTCCGGAAGCAGGGCCAAAATACTCTTTGTTAAATACATTACAGTTACAGTATTAATCTGCGAGAATATGTGTGACCCAAACAGCCAATAGTACAATGTGTATTTTATGAAATTAAGACTATTCAATGACCGACAGATTTCAATTTTGCAGCTTATTGTGCTTGCATACTCACCAAGTCTGAAATTTCCATGGTTACTTGATAACAACTATAGTACCCCATACTAATGGACATGCAGACACAGCCAAGGTAAAAGGCATTAGGGTGGTAGACCAGACTGCTACCATACACTTCCATTACCTTTCCGGCGATTAGGTCGGTCGGTACCAAATTATACTGCTGGCCCGCTGGGTGACAAGAGGCATATGTGTGTGAACAACTTATCAATGTTGTTACCTGGTGGTGGAAAAGCCAGCAGTCAAAATGTGTATGCAGGAACTAATTCACACTGCATAAAAACTCACACACTCACCGGCTGATGTAAAACTTTTGTCCTTATTCACAGCCTCATTGTCCTGCTTCACAGCAAACTGACTCTCCGTCTCGGTAGAGACAATGGTATCGACAGAGTTGCACGCTGCGGTGAAGAGTTCACTAGCATCAGCCCCATCAACAACCACACTTGTACAGGTACAAGCAGACTCAGTCTTATCAGTCTCGGGTTTTGACAGCAAAATACAGCCACTCGGCTGACTGTCAGGTTCCGTATCTTGACTACGCCGCTGACAATCCAACTGACTATCTACGTTTGATTCGCTATCATTGCTAACACCCAAGTTATCAGATTTGCCAGTAGATGTCCTATCAGTCGCGTAGGGAGCTGCATCAACACGCTGAAACGTTGTCGCAGGGTCGGACAAAGAAACGTTATCGTGCACTTCGCGGGAGGCGGAGCACAGGACGTCGCTGACAACTTCCGAGGCAGTCGCATCGTTAGCTGGAGACAACGAAGGGGGCAGTCTCAGACTAGCAACATCTGGAAAGCCGAGTTCCACATGTTCTGCACCAGCTGTTGAAGATGCGCCACCGGCTGCCGGCACCGAGACAGAAGGACCATCGTGATCACTGGAGTCCGACTGGTTCTCGGCATTCTCGCCATCTGCCTCGATTTCATTCTCAGCCCGCCGCATCGCACCCTCCAGCCAGCGCGTCAACATGTCCGACATGCGCTTCATCATTGTGCCGGCCGTGCGCTCCACTGACCAGCAACACACAAACAACACTCATTGGCAGCCAAAATATACTCAGCATAAACAACGATCAAAGTAATTCGGTAAGAAGCAAAATAATCAGTGATCGATGCTGCCACCTGGTAAATTATAAATGATCTTTTCTTGTAAGTCGTAAGAAATCGCGCGTTTTGGTTGAGATTTCAACCCCCAAATCTCCTACCCTTCTCCTGGTGGGTCAAAGACTCCATCTGAGACAATGTGGAACTGGACCCCACAAGTGTACTTGTCAAATGGCATCAAAATACCCTTTAAGTAGGGTGTGTGATGTGACAGAAATAGAAAAATATATAGGGAATGGTGAAATTGATTGCACTGGAAAAGCGGTTACACGTAACAGTCATAACACAAGATATGAGTATGAAATAAAAATAACAAAATGAGCTCTATGCCAAGTCCTATACAAGTGTGTGACAGACAGCCTTGAACAGTTATAAAATTGTGAGCAACAGCCTACCAACCAGCAGGAAAGAACACATGACCTACATATGTACTAATCTATAAAATACTACAATTTACTACATGTACCAATCTGTAAATATGTATATGCAATAATCTACGATACGATGAAAGTTTTCTGCCAAAAAATCTGGCAAAATTTCATAAGCAGTTCGAAAAATTCTACGGCTGAAAATTCTGTAGCGTTCTGTTTGTGAGTAAACTGAGCTCTATCCGGTTCAAAAACTGTTCAGAGTTATTAAAGGCTGGCATTGTGCTAAGTTATGCTAGCAACATAAGTCATACCAGGCTCTGTTCGCTCTCTCTCCGGTCGTGCGTCGGGTCCAGTATCCGACCAATCACCTCGAAGTCGCAGTCTCTTCACAGGCAGAGGCCTTGACGTGACACTTGCTTCGACTGCGACTGGCTGCTTATCACAAGTTGTTCTAGAAGCACACTCAGTTGCCGCAGCCGTGCCATCTTCAGCATCAGCAAAACTCATGCCCGCCACTGGACTAACATCCTATATTAACACACCGCTTACTTCAGCTTTTCTACAACTGCATAATCATTTTTTTCATATTATAGCATAACCACACAAAACTATCGATAATTCTTTTTTTGCAATGCACTTATATAAACTTAAATACTGGTACTGCAACATTTCCTCAATAAGAGTAGATGATGCTAAACTGTGTAAACAACTGAAAGTGACAGATATCAGATAATCAAGACATTCAACCCAGTCAGTATAACATAGCAAACTTTTTGCTAATTGCATCAGCAATCACGAAACAAAGCAGTGACTGTTGTGGCTTGGCTGGGTGACTTTAAATTTCGCTTAGACCTAAGTTTTAAACTATAGTTTTAGACCAAAACTCGGTTTAAAACCTAATAAATGCAAAATTTAAAATAACAATTAAATCTGGTTTTAAATAGGGTTTTAAACTGGATGCTTCCGCTGGAACCAAAGTTAAAACCAAACATAATACAAAACTTCGGTTTAAAACCAAACTTAATCTGAACAATCCAGATCCTGATCTCTGTAAATGCATCGAGATAGGTGTTTCTTCTTAAAAACTAGTCTTTAGGTTTGCTTTAAAACCAAAACCACTTTAACTTTTGATTTACTGAAAACAAGATGGCGTTTGTTTACCCAGCGGTTGCTATTGCTGCCGGAGTTCTAGGGCCCAATCGCCTACGACATGTGCCTAATGTACATCGCGAATCATGTTTGTCTGATGAAGATGAGTTTCTTTCAATGTGTCTGAGTTCTAGACAGTTTCACCAGCTAGCCTTAAAATATATCTGGTGGCATCATCAGGTTGATAGTGCAAACGTAAGATATTACACCACTACTGAGCATGTGAAGCTCTTCCTGCGTTACTTGGCCCGAGGAGGATACTATCACCAAATCGGTCGAGCCGAGGGACTTGCAGAGAGTTCTGCATATTTATAGAGTACCAAGAAAGTAGGTTTTCGGTTTAAAAATTAAGTTTGACACACAGTCAGTGTGATGCGGGCAATATCACCTTTTGTGATTTTTGCTGTTTTTGATGTGCGAGTTCTTTAATGTTGCCGTTAACAAGTGTATAAACTGATGTTTTGTGCATTTATGTAACACATTACCAACTAAGCCAAATGGCCAACAAACACTGGTGACCTGTAAACTCAATGCAATCACAAAAAAGTGTTTACCTCTGACCGCTTCAGCTTCTTTATACACTTGTCCTGAAATACACAAATAAATAATAGAATTAATATATAATGTTAATCAAATGTTACCTCTTAAAACTTTTATTGCTGTCAACAAACGATTTAAAACTGCAGATTCTCAGGAAATATGTGGTACAAGCACAAAAATGCCACATAAAAATACTAAAAACTGCAGTAAAATTGTAGGAGCCAACTAGCTTAAAGGAACTTAAAAACTAGTCTAATATAAAATTGACAGAAAGCCAACAAAAGATAGCAACTCTGTTTGCCACAAGAAGAGAAATGTTACATGTTTTAACAATTATGCTTAAAGCTTATTTTTAAGCTTCATTACTTTCTATACAAATGTGCTGTTCTACTTTTTCTTTAACTGGACTACATACCAATATGCTTTGCAAATCATCAACTAAACACAATGTATTGAGAATTCTGAGAGATACAGTCAATCTTATGTACAATACGACAACATATTACAACTAGAAATTTGGGGCAAAGCTCAACGTGAGTCCACCCGGCACCGAAGTCCGATTAGGGAAAAATTCAGGGAAGGGGGTGAAATTCCCCTGGTTGCAAAGTCACGTGACCCGAACTCAAATGTATTAGCATACGCAAAACGCGCTTGCTGGTGGGTCAACATGCGCGCCTATAACTATTTTTGTTAGTGGGCCAAAGTTCACAAATTTTTTTGTTCAACACGGGATGAATTGCTGTTGATAACGCCATTTATCGCTTATCGATAACTCTATACGTTCCAGAGATAATCGCGGTCAAAGTCGAAAGTTGTCCTAAATTGCACAGAATTCTGGACATTATTTGGCCTTCCAAATTTTAAGGGAGCAGCGCCCCCCAAAAATTGTACCCACGTTATCACCCCCTCCTAAGGGAACGTCATGTGGCAAAGTTTCATGGAGCTACTCCCACTACCGCCAAAGTTATATAGGTGCACATTTACTAAATTTTAAGCCAATTTTTGATCCCATTTGGAAAAATTGTAAGAGGGACCCCATCCCTGGTGGGGAGTGCACTAGCAAGACTTGGTCATTCTCTAGCATGTGTAAAAATATGGGGTGCAGCACCTCTTAGGGGCAAAAATATGGTCTTTTGAAAAGTCGATTTGGGAGGGTATGATTCGACCTCTAGAACTCCAACGTTAATCGACCAAAGTTCACTGGACTTTTTCACCTAATGCGGGAGAAATCGCTGTACATCAAACACTTGTCCGATTTGGAATATCTTTTTCCATTCCAGAGACATTTGCCGCCAAACTTTGAAATCGTCCGAAATTGCGCCAAATTTTGCAAGTTTTTGGCTCCTAAAATTTGTTCGGGGAGAGCCCCCACAATTTTGGACCAGCATTATAAAACACAGCCTACTAGTGATCATCATGCAAAATTTCACCGCAATCGGCCAACAGAGCTCAGCGATACCTTGGAGAAATAAATAAAAAATTAAAAAAAAACATCTGCAATAAAACATAAGTCCGCTCCGAAAGCCATCGCTTCCGGGCAGAATAATAAACTACTATTGCACTTTCAGTGAACTTGAGCAACAAAAGTACAGTAAACATTACAACCTTCAAGCCGAAGAGATAGATATGCTGTGATGAGTAGCTGACAAGCACTTCGGTGCTGTCACGGCTGTAAGCGACTGAAGTGATGCGATGACAGCGATCACCTAGCGACGGCTCGGTGAACTGAGTTAGCACGCCTTGAGACTGAAATGTACTTCCACCACCTACCCAAGCACACGTCCACCAAGACAATCCATGAGGTATAGAGTCCTATTCCTCAAGGACAGCTCAAGGTAAAAAAATCATAGCCTTGGTCTAAACATTAGGCGGGTATTTAGTCATTTATAATGAACGCGCTCTGTGCAACGAGTTTCTGGTATTTACATGATATATCTGCTAAAATACTGAAGCTATGATTGTTTGAGCATTTTTACAGTTCGTTACGGTTCGAATAAGATTAAGCTGCCTTTTGATATGCAGCATAAAACTGTCTTATGCATAACCTAACTATTCACTCTACACAACTTTTGCAGTACCCATGCATTTAAATACAAAGAGAACCGGTGGCAGATCGGAGGCCAAGCATTCGCTGATCATAGACCCTGACCCAGTTGTCAGAACAGCCAATGGCTAACTGATACGGTACAAGTGGATTGACGGCTAGAGCCATCACAGCACGACGACAGCTGATCACCACATCCTGCACAAGGCAGATCCAGTAACATACATTAACTACATACAAACACAAAAATAACGGAATTTCACTTACACAGTACATCATGCCAGCGTCGCATCCTAGGTATATCATGGCATCAATTCATACGGAACGAAGAGGTTGCAGCTTGCACCGGTCTCCCTCCTCTATCGACCACCATCTGTTGCCATCGCTCAGCCATCTTCGGACACCTAGCGAGGCTTGGCGACGAAGTTCCAGCTCACAAGGCACTCAACAGTTGCGTCAGGTTGTCTCAGAAATGCCTCCCTGACCCTACATGGAAACGTCACGTGGCAGGTGGATAGACCAACTATGAAGAGACAACAACCGCCCACCTGCTGATCAATGGAAGCTGGCTATTAAGCATGGTCACGGTGGAAGAGCAATGCTACGGTCTCACAACTATGCGACTACCTGACCTGACCTGAGTACATCATGGCCTTGGCCTGAAATGTCTTGTGTACATCTCTGCTTAAGACACAACGTGGGCCCATCAGCCATACCGAAAAAAGTTGCAGTACACACCAAGTACCGGCAGAACTGTTGTGGCAGAAATAGCAAACAGCACAGCTACCAAAACTCATATGATTAGATCAACGTCTAGGTCATATGTCCCTGACCAAGCTATTTCCACCTCCTGAAGAACTGGGGACAATGGGAACATCCTGAAAAATAGACAGACCCATCAACAACATGCAACTGACCCAACAGAACACCTGATCTTGGTTAGCAAGCACCGGCAGATGAACACCCTACGACAACCCTGTGCTGAACAAGAAATGAGAGAGAGTTTTTATCAGGAACAACAACACAATACCAGTTATATTAGCAAGATAATTTGCTGAGTGCATTTTTAGCTACAAGCCATCACCAACGTCAAATGCATTAATTAACAAAATAGGCTTAAGAAACTGATACAACATGTGATAAACAAAATGGACCAACCTGTAAAGAGAAGCATTTTTTCTGCAGTGCTAAAGCAATTTTTATCTGCTGCTTTTTTATCTTGCAAAGATCTAACTAAGAGTCAAACTTAAGTTACCATATAGAATTGCGAGTCCACTGCCTAACACTGAAACATGCCTGCTCACAAGTCAGATAAAATACATAAACAAAGTATAAACTGAATTAGGCAGTAATGAAAAACAAAAACTGCAAAGCATAATCAGAGAATACGGACCTCCTTACACTGTTCTTTGTTGCAGTGTGACTTGGAACGAAGATCAAACCGTCGCACTGCCCCATCCTCGCCACATGACAGAAAACAGTAAGGATCATCTGGCAGAGTAAGTATCTGCACAACGATCACACGGTGCAATATCATATGAAATGCAGAGCAGTCTGCATACCGAACATCCATTTTACATTCAACAGCTGCTAAATTCACCAGCAATGTCTTACAAACTTACTACTCACTAAAAGTACCACCACACCAGTAATCTCATGATGAAAATGGAGATGTACACAGAAGACAATGATCCAACTGTAATATGTTGTAAGACATTTGCAACGAAAAGCTACAACAATTTCACTATATGAAGTGATACCAACACTCTACAACACATTTCCTGGCCAGTAGTTCCAACAAAGCATTTGACGTAACCATTGTTACTGCCAGCGACTGAACGTATGAAAATGAGTATAAGTTGCAAAAAAGAACAACCTACTGACGAAATACCATGCTTACTTCAATTTCACATTTACCTTCAAGATTTCTGAGCACCATATTGAAGACTGCTTGTCCTAGAGAAATCAGTACTATGGTACTCAAAATACCGGCATTTTAACCAACTCATGCAAACCTCATAGACAGCTCCATCGTGACAATCGAAAGAATTTGATGAAGTTTCCTGAGCAGTGATTATGTCTGTGTGATATATCATGCCATCACCAGAACAAGACACCAGCTATGTAACAGAACCAAGGCCACATCATGTAACAAATACTACTGCCACACAGAAACTATATCAGTAACATGCTGCATCTATAAATAATATATGTAAAAAACTTACCAGTTTACAACTGTGTGTAAGGACGATGTGATGATATCAGTGCTCTAAAACAGCAAAAATCATTTGGGTAACCTTAGACGGGGCTATGCATATGGCGTCTTTACAAGCTGACTTTAGTTGGTAATCACTAACATAGTCTAAAGCCTTCTTCATTTGATGTTATTCGTCATATTAGGCCTAATTGCCCAATGGTTACCGATTTGGCCGAACTGCCCAAAATGTGCACCGCAAATTCTGAAGAACAAAACAGCGCAGCCTGTATAAAAACTGTTGGAATGCAGAAGTAACAAATCATATTAACCTACATATGCAATGAAAACATAACCATACAAAGCATAAAAACCTGAAGGTCATCAGTTGATGGTAAAAATTTAGCACAAAAGATATTTGCTCGATGCGCAGAACGAAAGGACATTTTCACCTACAAAAACACAACAGACTTTCTAAGCTAACAAATTAATGCTAATGTTACCCACAGATCTGTATACACATTTACAGAGCATCACATAATAACAATGCAAACAATGCTACTGGATACACAATAGATATTATCCACAACCTCTTCAAAAATGAAAATTCTGTAAGTGTGTACTTATAACACACCTTTCCATCAAACGGATTTGTAATGACAAGATGCTGATCATCTGAACCAGACAAGATGTGCTGACCAGTATCATTCCAACAGATTGTATTTACCTAAAAATACACCCATACAATATGACACAAAACTGCAAAACACCGGTAAAAACTAGTGGACAACTAGGGTAATCTACTACATGCAAGCATAGCCAAACATTAATGAAACAAAACTAAGTACAAATAGCGATTAATGACTAACTCAATAAATCTGGAAAAAGTCTCAAAGTGTGTCATCTTGCAGTGCTTTGCCACTGCTTATTGAGCGATGGAAAAAACCACCGCATACCTAAACTGCAACTTAACAATTCCCCAAATCCAGTTCCGGGAAAAAATGAAATAATGGGCCAGCTGAACATAAAGCAAGCATAAGTGTGTCTAAGTCCTAACATCTGCAGTTAGTCCAATAGGTACTTTAGGCACTATTCTTAATTATCATTCACTCACGATACTCTAATATGAATAACATAACACAAGTCAAGTGTCAAATTGGTCATGTAGACAATCTGGATGACAACTGTGTGAAATATTACTTACACAGCCATTGTGCACTTCCAAGCGCCGGTCAACCTTCAATCTCTGAGTTAAACTCACATTATCTGCAACACGTATTGTAAACGCGTAAAAGTGAAGACAGCAGGACTAAAGGTAACAGTTTGAAACTTGTCAAGAACCACCACCATTGTAATGCGCGTCTTCAGTTTTTCTCGCAGCGTGTTATCAATCAGTGGAACAGTTTGTCACAAGATAAAGTGGATGTTTCTTTGGTAAATTCATTCAAGAGCCGCATGGAGAATACACGTAGTCGTCAAATGGACTTCTTTAAAGACTTATAACAAGTCTACAAGTCGTATCAGCTGTACGATTTGCAACAGTCATCTGCATGGAGTTCTGGTGATACGTGTGTCTGCAACGGGTGCAGCTGCACCCGGTGAGTACAGTTCAAGACAAATGACAAACCGCAATAGTAGCGGTAGCACTAATTGCTGAATCTGCTGAATCGGCCCACTGCTGCGTTCATGACGCCGATGAATTAACAGTAATTGTTGAATCAGCCCATTGCTGGTTCAGGTTTTGGTTTGTTTTTGGGTTTAGGTTTAAAGTTTAGATTTATTACTTAAAACTATCGCTTATTCAGTTACATACATCGATGCCGATTCAGGCTGATTCGCTCATTCCGTTTTAGATTTATTACTTAAAACTATCGCTTATTCAATTACATTCATCGGCGCAGATTCAGGCCAATTCAGCCGATTCAGCAATTAGTGCTACCTCAATAGTAGGGCTACGTTAAGTATACAATGATAATTATTAACATGACATCATACATAATGTGTAAGCGTAAACTCAGCTTAGTCTAACATAACCTCATGCAGTAACAGAAGGAACTGACCATAACTGCTTTATACTGCAAATCCCCTGCCTCAAATCGTCATGGTCATATTATTTCTAAAACGTCAGTGCTAGGGGTAGATCGGCAATCTTGCTGTTAGCACTGGAAAATTGCTAGAGGTAGATCGGGTAAGCACATTATTAGGTACATGGTGGAACTTATGTTCCTGGTAGTCATAGGACCATGCCATGACACTGTCACGTATTTAAATCAGGCTTATTCAGTATTATATCAGAGTCTATCTCAAGCCATATCTGTTTCTTTGTAATACAGACTTTAAAATATATTGTTTTTGGATAAATTTGGTAATTGATAACAAAGTGACTGATATTTTAGTTTCAACCAGTCCTGGTAATGCAGTGAAGAAATATGGCTGCATTCTTACATTAATAATGTGATAAATGTAATTAGATAAAGTGGCGATCTACCACTAGTAATTTTCTGCTCACTAGTGCGAGATCGCCGATCCACCCCTAGCACTGACCTTTCTCAAATAAATCCAAATGTTAACAACAAAAACAACTACGCCAGGAGCCCCAATCATTCACATTGTACGCTAAATTAAACGCCAGCCACTCACAAGCATCGTAGTGCACTAGAAACTTTTTCTGTCTCTGCATTATCTAAATTAGTTGGGTGCAGCATTGTCAAGACAGTAGTGTAAGTACTCAATTTTCAACAGTCGGTTTTCAACAGTGCTGGTATGCAAACACTTACCTTTCATACAACCATGTAGAAAAACATGCTCCCTACTGCCATGAGTCATCAATGAAAAATCGTTAACGATCTTACAGCAATTTACATGCAGTGACATAATGTTTACTAATAAACAAATCAGCTGCTACTGCGAGGAAATGAGTCATACCCAAAATAATTTATTAGAGAAGTACAGATATTCGATGTTTCGATATCGAGTTCGAATCGATACATGTCATGACTACATATTATTTATACAGATAACTTAACAGATTCTGATTAAAGATCTCTAAACTGATATTATTAATTAAGTGCCAGTAAGTAGTAGTAGTGTAGTTATTAGAAATAAAGGTGGGTTTTTAGTGTGTGAGTTATCGAAAATAAAGTTAGAGTTTATATGATATATTAGTTATTTTATACGTTTTATTGGTTTTACTGGGGAATTAGTGCTCTGTCTGCTTTTTCTCTTACTTCTCATTTTCTGTTTCTCATTCTCATCTTCTGTCCTCCCACAGACAATTCCATCAGTCCGTGACCAGTCTGTCGCTCTAATTAACGCTATTGTTA
>Ga0209367_1002993_pt1 | contig 22705 bp, 21 predicted proteins | sample WorMetLIZISLAND2_FD_187412 | JGI IMG/M metagenome (GOLD analysis project Ga0209367, IMG submission 187412) | Marine gutless worms symbiont microbial communities from Max Planck institute for Marine Microbiology, Germany - Olavius geniculatus... ... | reverse complement strand
ACAGTCTGATGCAGCAAGCACCACCAGCAGTGTACAGCAGACTCCAGCAACCACAGCTGCTGACGAACAGACAGTCGCCAGAGACGGAACGAAATGGACGATTGTGACGCAGACAACATTCACTGGTCGCTTTCAGTCTCAGAATGTTTTTACCGCGAAACCAGAACCAACAGCATATGCTCGCACTGTCACTTTTCCAGTGGATGCGTTCAGACTGCTGATTGATGAAGAAATGCTGCGCCATATCAAACGATGCACTGTAGAATACGCTCAGACAAAGGAGTCGACATGGGAAATGGCTGATGCTAAACTGGATACATTCTTGGGACTATTGTATCTACGTGGAGTCATGAACGCCAAAAACTTCTCTCTTGATTTACTCTGGTCAGACGAGTAAGGCTGTCAGGCCTTCCGCCAGGCAATGCCTCAAAATCGCTTCAGACAAATCAAGTCATTCATCAGATTCGATTGCCGAAGTACTCGCAGCGAGAGAATAAAAAAAGACAAGTTTTGCATGATGTCATGGGTACTGTCACGTTTTGTGGAAAACTGTCAGAAAGCTTTTATTCCAGACGTATTACTGACTGTTGATGAACAGCTGTTTCCGACCAAAGCTCGTTGTAGATTCACACAGTTTATGCCCAATAAGCCAGACAAGTTTAGAATAAAGTTTTGGATTCTTGCTAAACTGAATTCAAAGTACTGTTTGAACTTGAACCGTATCTTGGCAAAGATGAAGAAAGAGTTAGTTTTTTTGGGACACATGTAGTTATGACACTGATGGAGCCGTACTTTGAACGTGGTTACAATATCACGATAGATAATTTTTTACAAGCGTTGAACTTGCACAGAAACTCCTTGACAGACGCACATCACTTGTCGGCACTTTGCGACTAAACAGAAAAGAAATACCAGTCTCTTCCAAGATGGCTACACACCACTCAGTATTCTACAGCTGTGATTCACTGAATCTTGTCAAGTACCAAACCAAGCCAACGAAAACTGTTGTAGTCTTGTCAACACTACACAAAGGTGCTGCATGTCAAACGGATAAGAAAAAAAGCCAGAATCAGTCTCTTATCACAACGAAAACAAGTGCGGAGTGGACATGCTGGATTCCATGTGTCGGCAAATGTCTACAAAGGCAGGTTGTCGACGATGGCCGTTTGCTGTCTTCTGGAACATACTGGACATAGCTGACATCAATGCGTGGATCCTGTTCAAAAAGACGACGAATGCACAGATATCACGGCGACAGTTTCTGCGTCAGTTGTCCGCAGAACTGAGAGAAACATCAACATCATCAGAAAGCACACCAGCTCCAGCATTAACCTCATCGTCTTCAACCACGATTCAACTTGGTAAAAAAGTCAACTGTCGAGTGAAAGCGGTGTGCAAACGCAACAGAACGTCCACACTGTGTAGCAGCTGCAAGAGACCAATCTGTGGCCAGTGTATGGTGAACATCTGCAAGCAGTGCAACGCCTAGAGTACGTGCTACAATGGCAACATACTGTATTGCGTCAATTGACGCTTGCGGCTGTCCTAGGTATACACACACCTACCAGCCTCATGGAGTAACCAAATTGTTTTTTTACTTATTTTTTATAAAAGGGCATTGAAGTAGAAAAAGTCAAATTTTCTGGAAATTTTGCTGCGGTGGATATTTTGCTGAGCTGTCATAACATTTAGCATTTGCGTCAATTGACGTTCTCGGCTGTTCTAGTGTTAAAGCAGGGGACAATAGAAGACTTAACGCATTTGAGACGCAGATGTTCAGACGGATAATGCGCATCAGTTAGAAAAATTACAGAACCAACAACTCGACATTAGAGGAGTTAAAGCCGACATGTCGTTTCCTGGCAAAAGTGAAAAAAGGAAGTTGCAATACTTTGGTCATGTAGTCCGAGCTGAGAATCTACATGTTCTACATAGCAGGATTGCCGGAAACAAAAGTCGCGGAAGACCACGAAAACGCTGAACTAATGATATCAAACAGTGGGCAAGAAGATCCGTTGCAGAATGTGTCTAGTGTGCAGCAGGCAGAAGCAACTGGATATCCGTGGTGTCCGTGTCGGCGACCTCCGATCTTCAGAAATAAGGAAGGACGAAAGGAAGGCAAGGCAAGGTTGTTCCATCTGTAAAAAAAAATAATTATTTCGACGACCGGCTAATATATTTGTGTGCTAGCTATGACGTCAGTTATTGTTAATTATACGTTTTAAAATATGTTTCTAACTTACTATATTCTACCGGCGGGCCACCCAAACGTCGCGGGGCCCGTGGTAATGTACTACCCCACTCTCCATGTCAACAGACCCGAGTGGGTTAATAACGCGTTAATTAATGCGTTATAAAAATTAACGCACTGCGTTAATGCATTAGAAAATAACGCTTCGACAGCTCTAATTATTATTATTTCAAACGACTGCAGCGGCAAACTGATCGGACGGAAAAGTGCCTAATAATGAAACGGTGTTACCTTTTTGCAGAACGAAAGACAACATCTAAAACAAAAACGCCCCAAATAATGCGAAATTATATTTATTGCTTCAGTTGAACCAAAAACCGCTTAATTACCGGCAAATTTCTAAACTTAGTTTTTAAATTATAATATGATGAAGTATGTCTGTATTTTACCTTAGTGTGCCGAACTGGAAAGAGTCGCTGCATGTTTAGTATACAAGCGCCGTTATTAGAGCAAACACGATCAGCGTCAAATAAAACGGTCGACAAAGTTAAACAATATTGTTTGATTAAATATTCTGCTTGACCTAGCACACAAAACGATTAGTTTGCTGTGGCAAACGTAAAATATAAACACAGCTGTGTAACCCACAATTAACTCTAGCATAAATTGCAGTAATTTTTAAGTCACAATATTTTATATTGATTTTTTTCAGAATAGTGCGCGATATATTGGCAGTTGGATATTAAGGGATTTAACGATTTACGCAATATAGTTTAGTGTGTGATATTATGTAAACGTATGTGCAATTGTGCTATTTTAGATAGATATGCACCTTTAACCTTTCTTTTTTAATAAGACTAGTATTTTATAATATGCGACATTAAATTATTTCAATACAACTAGAAATACGTTCGGTAAAACAAGATATCAATCCTATTGTCGCGCTACGGCTGCCGCATTCACCCTACGCTATTTTAACATTTTACAACTTGCAGTTGTTGTTTTTTAACACTAAACGCCATAGAGTTGTGACAAGTACTTGAGACACGCAGTTACTCAATTTTAAACTTTGACTCGAATCATAGTTTTATTTATTTAATGAAAAGCATAACATTGGTTAGAATATTACGTTAGCGTGTTGGCTGTCCGCCCGGTGTTTTGCGGACAACACTGTAACGTAATTCATGTGTACGAAATTTGAATCACAATACGCACAATACAAAAAAGTAAAAATTTGAAAGTGAAAGATTGTTCATTTGCCACAACAAAAATACAGTATTAACGTGCAATACTACACACTGAAAGCAGGCTGGCAAATAAGCAAACGCTTATCAACGCTGGCAGCCCATAAAAACTATAAGTAATCGGTTATACAGTGTAAAGAAAAAGATAAGGAAAATAGACAAAAATCAATCTGTAACAATATGATTATAACAATTTACATAACCAACCAAAACATAACAATGTTAAACATTAACACAGAAACATACTGTTGTAAAATAATTTTTTTAAATTTATTTTTAAATGTCGTTTTATTCTGTACTTTTTAAAATTTTTTTATTATTTTTTGGGAATTGATTCTACAAATTACAACGTTTAAATATTAAAATTTGAGACAGAGTTTAAAGTAAGTATGCCAGGCGCCGTAAGTACGATTAAAAGCAAATAATGTTTTTATAATTAATATATGTAAAAAAAAACTTACCAGCTTACAACTGAGTGTAAGGACGATGTCATGATATCAGTTCTCTAAAACAGCAAAAATCATTCGACTAACTTTAGATGGGGCTATGCATATGGCATGCTTACAAGCGGACTTTAGTTGGTAATCGTTAACATCAGGCTTGCCGTGGATATGGATATGGATATCCATGGATATATCCATGTGTGGATATTAGACTTTAGCCATCCTGTGGATATATCTATGGATATTATGCTGCCGCACCTCGTAATTAAATTAAATACTTATATGCTTTGTTTCTACAATATTTTCTTGTCTGTCGTTTTTACTCTTCATTTCTCGTTTATTTGTGCTGTGGAGTCAAATAGTAATACCAATGACATCAGCACGTCATTATTTAGTTAGCCTAAATTAATTAATTAGCACTATTGCAGTATCAAATTATAATTTTCAGTGTTTTAGTGCTGTTGGTTTAGCAAAATATCTGTCCGTTTGCGAGTTTTTTTTTATTTTTGTTATCATTTAGTAACCTGACCTAAGGGAAGAAAAACCCCAACAAAAAACCACCACAAGTTCGGGCAAGCTGCCAGGTGCTGCGATGGGTTTGCACTCCATTCAGGTAAAACACTTGAGTGCCACAGAAACAACACGGAGATTTTTTTGGATTGGTCTGATGAAGGAGACGCCGGATCTGCCAGCCAGCTTACAGCAGATAGATCCTGCATGACGCATACTGGTAAAAACCGAAAGGAAGCCAGTAAGCTGAAGAGCCAAGTCCTGACGACCAAATCTATTACCAAAATAGGTGTGTGGAATGGCCGCACACACTATTCAACCGGAAAATTGTTACAGACGATTCGGGAAATGAAGAGGTATAAACTTCATATTTTAGGCATGAGCAAAGTGAGATGGACTAGCAATGGACAGCTAGTATCGGAAGGAGTCACAGTATTGTACTCGGGCAACTCTACCCATAAAAAAGGAGTTGGCATCATGCTTGACTTACAGACGGCCAAAGCACTTCTAACATGGGAACCTGTCAGTGATAGGATAATAACAGCGAGGCTATCTGCTAGACACACCAGTACAACCATAGTACAAGTATATGCACCAACCAATAATGCCTCAAATGCTGACAAAGACAACTTTTATCTACAGTTACAAAATGTACTAGATGGCATACCAAACCGGGACGTAAAAATTCTGATGGGCGATTTCAATGTACAAGTTAGATCGGACAGGAATGGATGGGAAGACGTTTTAAACAACAAAGCTAAGGGAAAAAAACCGATAACGAAAAAAGGCTTTTGAGTTGCTGTTGCATGAATAAACTGCAAATTGGAGGTAGTATCTTCCAACACAAGAAGGTCCACAAAGGCACTTGGCGGTCACCGGATAGAGCAACAGTGAACCAAATAAATCAATTCTGCTTTCCTAGCAGGTGGGCATTTTTACTTCGGGATGTCCGGGTGTTCCGAGGCGCAGACGTTGTTTTCGTCCATTACCTGTTAGTAGCATCAATAACATTAAAATTCTAACGATGAATTTAAAAAAAAACGTAAAGCAACTGCGGTGGAAAATCTCAAAAGTTTTGAAATCTAAGAAAAATTCCAAGTGAAGCTACGGAACCGTTTCACTATCCTGATGGATGAAGACCTCTCGGGCACAGAACCTAAAACGGATATAAACAAAACCTGGTCAAATTTTAAAAACACAGTAACAGCAACAGCTCAAGATGTTTTTGGGCTTAAACAAATATCAAAGAAAAAAACATAAATCACAGAAGACACATGAAAAGCTATTAATAAACGGAGAAAACTAAAAAGGAAAAGAGAGCAGGTGGTGCAGACTAAAACCAAAATAAAAAAATTTGAACACCAGTAACAACTAAAAAATAAAGAGGTAAAGAAGAGATGCAGGAAAGACAGAAAGAAATGGATCGAAAATAAACTAGACAATGCTGAATTTGCTGCAACTCGTGGTGATGCAAAGACTCTATACAAGATAGTCAAAGAACTTACTGGAAAACAACAAACAGTACTTCTTATTAAATCTGTCGAACATTCGATGAGCAAATAAAAAGATGGAAAGAACTCTTTCAAACAGTGCTAAATTGTCCTGAACCCACTATAGTCCATAATTTCTTTCAAGACAGCGAAAACATCACCCATATAAAAATAAATATGAGTGATATAAGATCTGATAAAGTGTCGAAAGCAATACAACGTTTAAAAAATGAAAAATCATTGGGATTGGATGAAACAAATGCAGAACTACTGAAATGTAGAGAACATCTAATCACAGAAATACTGACAGAATTATGCAACTAGGTTTGGACACAATTAAGAGTCCCTACGGACTGGAAAGATGGCGTCATTATATCTTTACCAAAAAAGGCAATATAATCGACTGCAACAATTGGAAAGGTATTACACTCCTCTCCGTTCTTGGTAAGGTTATGGCCAGTGTCTTGCTACACAGAATTTAGGATGCGGTAAACGAAAAGCTCCGACGAGAACAAGCAGGTTTCAGAAAAGAAAGATTTTGTCAAAAGCAAATATTCACGTCGAGACAAATTATTGAGAAAATCATCTTAAGCACCGACTCTATCTTAATAAACTTCATCGACTTTAAGAAAGCGTTCGACTTCGTTCACAGACCCTGAGTTTGAAAGATACTGAAAAGTTATGGTTTCCCGGAAAAATTAATTAACATCATCAAAGCGTTCTATATGGATAGCAGATGTGCAGTGAGGGCATAAGGACAGCTGAGCGACTGGTTCCAGATTGTCACAAAAGTGAAGCAGGGATGTATCTTATCACCTCTGATATTCCTGATAGTGATCGACTGCTACAAGCTACAAGCAGCATACCAATTAGACTAGAATGGCTCAATAACAAACATCTGGTCGACCTAGACTTTGCTGACGACATTGCACTAACTGACATAATTTAAACCAGGATGCAAGAAATAACCCGCAGGGTAAAAAAAATTTGCTTCACATGTGGGACTATACATAAATGCTGCAAAAACAAAAGTGATGCCAGTTAGCAGTGAATACAACACCTCTAGAGACATCCTCGTGGATGGTAATTTGATAAAATATCTGAAGAAATTCTGCTATCTAGAAAGCATAATACAACACAACAGCAGCTGCGCTGCAGATATCAGGTAAGCAAATTACGTAGCTTAGCCGCAAACAAAGTGTACGTCTCATTTTAACAGCGGTTTCAAATCTAATCTTATACTCCCTAGGAGTGAGTTTATACTCGGTGAGTAAGAAATCTTTAAGCTCGTTGTACTGACTCATGTCGTCAATTGACAATTAGTTAACGAGTGATTTCGCCTGAGCAGTAAAAAAGGTATTAGTAATTTAGCTTGTATTTCCGCAGAAACCTCATACATCGCGTAGAGTTTTTCTACGGTCTCAAAGAATTGGGGCAGCTCAGTACTTTCAAAAGGCGTCCTTGGCAAAACGTGTTTCATCATCTCACCAAATCTCTTAGTCTGCAGAGCCAAATTACCCGCCCCACGAGGATCGGACAGAATTTTACCGTTTACTTTTTCGCCGTTACCTGGCTTGGCTTGTCGGGCCTTCAGCTCCACCAAGCGGATTTCATGGTCTAACTTGACCTGCTTGGCTTTTAACCGTGCATCTCGTTTGGCCTGCTTTTGGGCGATCTTGAACTCCTATTCGCGACGTCTTTTTTTAGCTTCGAGCTTTCGCTCCTTAAACGTTATGGCCGCCTTTTTTTCTTCAGCTTCAAGCCGCCTCCGTTTGGCCTCCAGTGCGAGTTTCTGGGCCTTAACCTTAATATCGAGATCTGTGCAAAATCTATTAGCTCGCACAAAGGTCTCCTCCCTTTGTTACACCACGCTAGGGTTTATAAGAGCACTTTATCATCAACGCCACTCTAGGGATCCACACAGGCCTCCCAATCCAATCAACTCCACATTTAGGGTCTACACAAGCACCCTATTACTATCAGGAAAGACAATAAACGGCCATACAACCTCGGCATTTACGCATGCCATACACACAAGACCATTCTAGTCAGCGTCCGAACAACAACTGTTCAGACGGCTTGTTTTTGCGATCCCTCTGAACGACAATCTAATTATAGCTAGCTCTCGTCATCGGTGACCAATAACATTACAGTTATTCAATTCACGTTATTAGTGCGGTGGGGCTAGGCCTCCAGCTCGACCTCCGATTGGTAAACACCTATGATCTAATGCCTGACTTAAAATACAGGTAAAGAAAACACGATCACATAACGTAAGCCGTATTAATGTAACTGCTACACACCAACACCTAGTTACACAAAGACAGTTACAGACAACAATACGGAGACACGGAAGCACAGTGATATGTAGACACACTAATACACGAACTCCGGCCACACTAAAACAGAGTTGGTATCAACAACGACCGACGAATAAGTCGATAAATAAATGCGGTGGCGAGCAAACAGCAAAAAAGCAGATAGCGAGCTTTATCTGACGCAAAAATACATCGCCCACTTGTTTTCTCACAAGTGACATATACACATTAACCAACGAACTAACAACCAGCTCGGCTTGACAGTCAAGAAGCGAAACAACAGGATTATACGATGATAATGAAAAAAAAACAGCTCATCTTTTCGCAGTTCAAACGAAATAGCAAATTTGTGCAACGACAGAGGCTTTTAGCAATCAGACAGAATTATCACAGGCTTTAAGAAACTATCTGAAACAACTAACCAGGGTCTCACATTTAAACAGACACAACTAAATACAGAAACGTCCTTATGATCAAACAACAGACGAACTCAAAATAACACATCGAAATGGGACTCACAATTCACCAAAAAAATAACTGACGATACGAAAACAGTCTGGCAGTCTTCAGATCCTTCTGACGACAGCAATACTAGGATGAGTCCACAGGGACGACGCACGGGTCTCGCGACGACGCTCCGGACGCAACTCCACTTTAGCTTCACTTTAGCTTCACTTTAGCTCCACTACGTCTTCACGTCAGCTTTACGTCAGCTTTACAGACAACGTTCTGCCCCCGCTCCACAGCTTAAACATACGAGCACTCGAAAATAACTCAATTTGCCGTCACAAATATATATATAATATTTTTACAAAAGCAAGTGACTGCCGCCAAAAGATATAACAAAACTGACATACACAAGAATAAGCAGATATACAAATATGCAAATTCTATATGTGGCTTGTAAAACTCGACCCGTGTATTGAACACAATGATAACAACACATATGGCAAAATATATCAAAATACACAACGCACCATTTTCCGGCGGCTATGCGAACGGCAGCAGGACAGACGTCTCGATCGGCACAATCTCGTTTTTAGATTACAAACGAGTTAACGGCCCAGCCGTGACCACCACAGTGCAACGCTGGCTGTAACTTGCTAGCACGGTAGCAATAATTATACAATCGATCTGTCTCCAACAGAATCAACGTGTCATCTGACGACCACGCTTAAGACAGCTATTCAGCAGCGGCTCAAGTTTGCCGCGCTCGTGTAAACTCAATGGCTATTGGTCACAGCTGATCGAACCATACAGCACACAGGTTTAACACGCACGTACACACAGTGTGCCATAACACAGAAACGGACCAAAAAGTAAGCAGCTACATGGGTGCACAGAAATACAAAAATTAATACACAAAAATACAAAACACGAAAAATACAAAAAATTAACGCAAACTTTACGCAGATTGGCGGCCCGACCGTGACAGTACGAGATAACATTAATTGTCCGTATACAAGTACGAACATTAAACAATGTGTGTCACCATAATGTCTTCACAAAAACGTCCAGCGACTGCAAAGATGTAGGTATGGTTATCGTTTTGTTGTCATGACACGACAGTATGACAGTATGCCACATAATATCACACAAGCGAGCTGTTATCGATGTAGGTTACAGAGCACGCACGGACGGGAACGTCAACGGCACAAGATGTTTGTCATTGCTGCTTGTAGTACAACTAACTAGGCCGACACCGGTTAAATGGACGGCAATGTAGACGTTCGATTAGGACCAACTGACTTAGACGAATAAAATTTCAGTTGTGTAGAAACGTGTGTGAGTTAGTATGGTCGCTGTTGAAACGCAACTTTTCTGCTGCTGCTGCGATTAATGGCGGACATACTTCGCTTTCAGAACATATAACGTTCGTCAATCAGCGGCGCTTTAGTCACATTGTCATTGTTAAACTTACGAAAAACACACATGAAAACGATACAAATAACTACAGGAACGACAACGACGCCGCTAAAAACGACTATAATACGTTTCCAACAACAATAAACCTTAAGAATGACACTGTTGTCGTTGCAAACAACTACGTGTACATAAAAACTATAACGTTGCAACGCCACTAAAAGGAACTATGATGCCGTTTTAAAAACGACTATAACGTTTTTGCACACGACTACAACGTCGTTAAAAACAACTATACTGTTAAAAAAATGACAAAAATGTCGCTAAAAAAATCGTTTTCGAAAAACATCAATTGCAGAATGTTGTGAGTATATTTTGTGTGTATTACATGCGTCTATGATTGTGTGATTGGAAGTAAGACTGTAGTCTTACTACGATCATGTAAGCTAAGTAAAAAAAGGACTGTTTGCAATAAACTCAACTTTACTCGCTGACAATAGAGCGCGCATATGACAGTACTATACAGTTAAAGTTACTGATTAGGCCTAAGTAAATTTTTGTCGACGATGACAAGTAAACGATTTAGTACACAAGTACGTGCAGCAGGCCTACTGTCTATATAACTACAAACATGCACTTTACAATTTAAACAAGTAAGTAAGCGAATATATGCTACACAACATGCAAATGTCAATATACACTGCACAAACATCAAAAATGGTGCAACGCTGGTCAATCGAGTGTCCAGTAATATAATATTATACCCAGCGACAAAAAAAATTTAGCGTTGTCTTTGCCTTCTCTGAGTTGACTCATTATCGCCGGATGCACAGCGACATTACCCATGCAGAAATAAGGATGACGAGGTTAAATGAAGGCAGTATCGCAGTGATAGAACCTGTTCCGCTGCTCCGCTCGCACACGTCCGGTGAATGTTAAGATATACTTGGCGCTTTGCAGTCGACCGCAGACATAGTTTTTTTCGTGAGCGATAACAAAAGGTAGCTTAGAAAACACTTGAACGCCACGTCGCATCCACGACATTTCTTGTACTTGTCGTTGTATTTCCGCACGACAAATAAACTGCTGTTGTGGTGCAGCTTACGGTGTAACTTGATATTAAAGGCCTGACGCTTTTTGGAGACGATAGAACTTGAGACTGTGTGCAGGTGTCAACGACAATAAACTCAGAATGTTAATGATGAATATACAACACGAGCTGGTACAATAGTCGCTGACGATAAGCGAGTGGTCTCAGCAGAGAATTTGCGACGTGCACGGGCAAACACACTGACGTACAAAATATGCGATGCAAGCGGTAGTACATGAGCATTTATGACAAGTGCAAAATGTAAGAGCAGGCGCGATAAGCCGGCTTATATAACAGCACGGAAATAGTTACCAAATACGGAAGTCCTTTTCGGGGGCCGCCACGTAACGATAACTGATAACACGTGCGGTGCATGACTTACGCCGTCGGCACTACAGACAGTGACGCGCGCGCCGGCGCCATGATTGATAGCACAAGTGCTGCACGCAGCGTGGTACGCGCCGACACGTGGTCACTTTCGGGAGCATATGGCGGCTGGCTTGCGCCGCGATAAGCGATAACATTTGTGCTGCAGATAGACAGGCTAGAGTTAAGGTTACGGCAAGCGTACCGATACGCGACGTGGACGTGGCTGATAAAAAATTGCTGCACTTGATGACTCCCGGGATGCACAGGATGATCTGGAAATAAATATTTTAGGTCCTTTAAACTAACCGGTGGCGCACAACTGGCATTGAGGCTGATCGGTCTGAGTACCGCTAAGCGTGTCGCAAGGCGAATCAGCTGATCAATGAGTCGAGGTCCGCCTACTACCGTCAACGCATTCACGAAGCTGGTTCTAACCACAAACGCCGCTGGAAATTAGTCAACGATCTGCTGCACAGTTATGATACTAACCAAACACGAACTGAAGACGAAAATCGTCATTTGTGCACTGCTTTTTCAATTTTTTTTATAGACAAGATCACCAAGCTTAGGAACAGTGTTAGCGATACATTGCGCTCATTACCTGCGTCACTGCCCTCGCATGAGTTCTTTCCCCCTCACTGCGGTCCGGTTTTCAACATTCTTTCACCTGTCACAGCAGACGAAGTCCGTAAGCTACTCAGCTCATCTCTTCCTAAGTCGTCCGTTATGGACATTGTCACGGACAGACAGTCTCTTGATTACTTGTGGCCTTGTGGCCTTGTAGTTGGTCGGTCACGGGTCAGTGAGCTGACCGGACACGGACAGTCAGAGAGCCTAGAGGTTGTGTGGCCGGCAGACCGGCAGGACGTTTTTTTCTTTTGTTGGCCATGTTATGCTTTTTGGTTGTTATAACTGACTGTTTTTTTTTGTTTACTGGTGCTCGCTACTGTATTATATTTTTGTTTGAAAAGTTTAGACTGTTCTTTGCTCTTCGATGAGTAGATAGGCCTATAGGAGTCTAGTGGGCCTGCAGTGTAGGCTAAACAACCGACTAATCCGTAACATTCTGGTGGCAGCGGTGGGATGCATAGATGCACGGATGCACGTTGAAATGTGATTGTGCATGGGATTGTGCATATTTTTTGGTCGGATTAGATTGGCATTTTTTTAGCCGGTTAATTTTTGATAGCGGATTTGTATTATTCCAGACTATAGTAAAACCAGTGAGTTTAATAGCTTGTGATAGTTTGTGCTTGTTGTGAATCGAGTGCTAGCTGTTTGCTTGTTGTTTGTTTTGTCGGATATATTCTCTGAATGATCTATGATCAACGTGACTGCTGATAGATGTGATATTTTGATGGATATTAGTGTTCTCGACTGGAAAGAGTGCTTGTCAGAACATGTAAGTCAGCTGGTTGGTGAGATACATTTTTGTCTCTTTTGCTAGATCTGGGCAATATATAGTCGACAGTGTCTGTATCTTGTGCCTTGTGTTGTGCAGTATTTTGTGAATTACTGCGGACTTCTGTCACTAACTCAGTAGGCTTATTGTTTAACACGCTGTGGCTGTGAGTGACTGAGCGCGTGCGTGGCTGTTAAATAGGGCAGTTTGCTCGTGCCTGGTGTGAGTGTGTTTTTCTAGTAATGGACCAACTAAGCAAAATTCAGGTAGCTAGTTTCAAAAAATCGTCCTCCGAAGATTGCGCCTGCATCTGTTAAAGGCGGGGTATCCTGAGGAAACGGTGCTTAGCTGGAGCCGTGATGAACTGTTATAACAATATGATCAGTGGGTGTTGAAGGGTCAGCAAGTAACGGAGACCGTTGCAGCATCTCGAGTTGACGATTCAGAGCTGGAACGAGAACGCTGGAGGCATGAAGAAAGATTGAAGAAACTGGAGTTGGAGCTTATTCGTGCTCAAATGGAGAGACGGTTTGGCTCCGTTTGCCGGCTGACGGTTGAGATCGTTCCTTAATTGATCCGTGCTAAAAACGTAAATACGTGCGAGTGGCGTTTCGTTCGTTCGTATAATGGCGAACTAGTGCGACGAGCAGGAATGGTTAATAAATTCGTCCGTCGTGTTTACTTCTGCATTTATCTCTCCAGTTTGTGTGACTTGATTTCAATAGTTCGTCCGTCCGTTCGTGGTGTTAAGAGGGGCGTTAAATTTTTTTATTTTTTGTTCTTTTCGTAGTTTCACAAGTTTAGTAGATGAGGTTCTTCTTTTCGCCATAATGTCACAACAAAGAATGTGCGCCCGTCTTGTTTTTGAGCCCGTTAAAACCAAAACACTAAGATTGGGATGTAGGCCCCTATTCATTTTTGCCACGTTTTGGATTAATATTTGACGACTGGGTGCGAAGCGAGGAGCAATTATTCAGTGTTTAAATATAATTTACCGGACTTTTTTCCTTTACTGTATTTTTAGTTTTTTGTTTAAGTTTTTTAAATAAACTTACAGTCAGTTCTGTAAGCACAAATTGTCAACTCTGTAACGCATTAATCAATTCTGTAACGCAGTTGTCAGTTCTGTAACACTCTAATGTCATATTTGTAACGTGCCTATTCCATTGCATATCAGTGTGCAATAATTATTTTTCTCCCACGAAATTGATCAAATTTGTTGTATTTGATGACGTATAAAACATCACACCGAGTTAACTCTGTTATCCTAGACGTACGACGAAAAATTTAAATGTTTATGCGTGAGTATTGAAAAAAAGATCTTTTTTTGGTCGATTTCCTGTTAATATTTTTTAAAATAAATTAATGATAAGGCAATATTATACATCATTTTATGCAGAATCATGCAGACTGTCGCTTGAAACTTATATAACAATTTAAAATGATTTTTGTTACCGATTGTGCCACAAAACACGACCGTTACCGAAATGACGTTTTTTCTACAAGTGTCTAAATTTGAACGCGTACTATTTCTTGCCACTGCTTTCTTGATCGTGAATTATAAATGCGTCTGAATTGCAAGCGTTTGCTGTTTTAAATGATGTATAATATGAGGAGAAATGTATAAACATAAAATTTGCCATGTTCCGATGTTCGGTGGGCATTGACTCAAATTTTGACCCATAAAGAATGATCTCAATGAGACATGCTTGAGACATATTGTCGGTTTAGAATCAGTCATAGGTAATGATGGTTGGATAGAACCAAAACGTTTAGTTGGCATTATTGATAATTATGTGGCTAATGTAAGTCCTGCATTACATCTTACGGCAACGTTTGTGGGCCAACCTAAGAAATCATGTCGCACCAATGTTGCTGCAGTGTCGGTGAAAACTGACAAAACTGACAAGAACTGCAGTGATCCAGAAAAACCAGAGAAAACAGACTTTAGTAATTTTAAATTCCGTTTTGATCATGGTGAATCCAAAACTGGTGGCGGACGTGCATGTTATAATTGTGGGTCTCACTTTCACCTAGTTGCAAACTGTAACCAGCCCAAGTCATCAAAAGTCTCAAAACAAACCAAACGTACGGTTAATCAAATGTCAGCACAGGCCGACAGTGCTGATGACGGAGGTCAAAGGTCAAGCTCCAGGGCAGCAGCGGATGTAAACAATGCCTGTACGCCTAGTAGTGCTGTGAACCGTGTTGAAGTTATGATTTCTCAGAATGAAAGTTTTCAAAGTATTCTAGATACTTTTGATAAACATCGAGTTATTGCTGATGGTGAGGTTGCTTTGCATTATGTAAATGCAACCGTTAGTGATGCGCATGATAATGCGATTGCTACTGATGCTCTATTTGACAGTGGAGCAGAAAACTCTGTGATTAGGTTTGATGTTGTGAAACATTTGCAGTATAGTGTGTTAGGATCTGTCACACTGAAGGCTTTTGATGGTCACTGTTCTAAAGGTGTATTAACGACCTTAAACGTTAGGCTGTCTACTGCTGATGATAATGTTTCTGTCAGATTTGTAGTGTGTGATAATGATAGTAATCCTTGTCTGTTGTCACTCAGTGATTATAAGCGTCTGTTGAAGCAAGGTGAAGATGCTGTGGTGAGACATGATGATGTTTGCATGTATGAACACTGCAATATGTCTGATGAAAATGTTGAAGATTATGCGAATGAAAGTGTGTGTGTCAGTAATGCTAAGAACGATACTGCTGATCATGTGCATGATGATGAGAGTGTGATGAAATCTGATGCATGTGATGATATTGATTTGCCAGTTCCCCAAAATTGGGATTCAATTTTATCCCCATCTGATAAGTTAACTGATAAGCAAAAAAATGATAATTCTCTATTAGGAGCTTTTAAGCTAGCACGTGAAAATAAAGGCGGTTATTTTCTGAAAAATAATTTGCTGTATCACCGCGCTAAGCTCTTTGACTAAACTGTAGAGCGTCTGGTTGTACCAAGTGACAGACGTAAAAACATTCTCGACTTGGCACATAATTTAGTAGGAGGACATATGGGTATTCGACGTACCAAAGACAGAAATGCCCTCAGTTTTATGTGGCCAAACTTGACAAATGACGTAAATGATTACTGTTGTACTTGTGACATATGCCAACGCCAAGCCAGAATAACTTGTTATGACAAGGTGCCTATTCAGGGTGGTGTTGTGTCTGATGAACCAATGTTTAGTCACTTTTATGTAGATTGTCTTGGTCCTTTGTGTGCATACTCCATCCAGTACAATTATGCGATTGTCTTTCTGGACCAGGTGTCGCGTTATCTACATTGTGTTCTATTATTGTGTTCTATTACGGCAAAGAATTGTTGTGATGCCATGCTTTCTTTTTGGCAGCACACTGGTTTTCCAACAAAGGTCACAATGGATCGTGCGACTTATTTCTTTGGTGAGCTTACCAGACACTTTCTTAAGCGTGTCGGTTGCAGTCCGATCTTTTGTACTCCTCAGCACCCGGAAGCTAACAGTGTCGGACGCACAGTTAGCACAATCCAGTCCATGATTGCCAAGGTTGCGCAAGATCATCCTAGATCGTGGCATCGATACCTTAATGTGATTTTGGGGGTTTGCGTGAATCAGTCAATGAAACGACTGGTGTCTCTCCTTACACCATGGTTTACGGTCGTTTACCACACGGACCACTGGCGGTGTTGCGTGATATCTGGGTAGGAGAAGACAAATTCCCCATTTCAAAGAATAAGTTTACGACTGAGTTTTTTAAAGACTTGCGTGATAGACTGGAGACTGCTCGTACTTATGCTGAGGCTCATGCCGAAAAAGAGCAGCGACGTTATACAGAGCGTTATAATCGCCATGCTCGTGACAAATCCTTTTCTGTTGGTAAGTCTGTCCTTGTTTTGCACAAAAACTTGACTTCATCCAAGGTGTTTAGTAAGTGGATCGGTCCTGCGATTGTGGTAGAGATACAATCTTCTCACTCTTATGTTGTGGAATTCGATGGTGGTTCCAAGCGTACCATCCATGCTAACCAACTTCGCATACTCGTACTCAAGCTGTAACTTGTGATACTAAGTTGTTGATATCTTCTTGCCATATTAATGCTTGTGCATTGATCAGTGATCAAGATGAGGATTTTGGTGATATTTATGTCGTTGATTTGTCATCAAAGGATTCCGTTTCAGAGCCTTTGCCGAGTCAAATGGTCGAGCGTCTGAGCTTGTCACATCTTTCTGCATAGCACCAGGCTGAGTTGCTTCAGTTGCTAGATAAGTATGTCAGCTGTTTCTCAGATATTTCTGGTCTCACGACTCGTGCTGAACTTACTATTGAACTTTAAACCCAAACGCATAAGGAAGTATAAGGTTCCCGAAAACCTCAAACCCGAAGTAAAACGTCAGTTGGCTCAAATGCTTGCCAGTGGTATCATAACTGAATCCACTAGTGCCTTGTGCAGCCCTTTTGTTCTTGTTAAAAATGTGAAGTTTTTTGCTGATGGTATTAGGCTGGCAGTGGATTACCGATACCTTAATTCATTCACTGTGAGTGATGCTTTCCCTATACCTAAAGTTGAAGAAGTGATACAAAAGGTGGAAAGTAAAACTTACATATCTACTTTTGATTGCCGGCACGGTTACTGGCAAACCAATGTGCAAGAGTCTGATAGATGGCTTACTGCATTTGTTTGTCTAGGCCAGTTGTATGAGTTTACAAAAACTGCTTTTGGCATGAAAAATGCAGGACAATCTTTTGTTAGAGCAATGCAGCGAATATTGTATCCACTGCGTGAATTTGCTGATTCATTTGTTGATGATTGTGCAGTGAGTTCGAATACATGGAACGATCACATTGTCCATCTCGATAGTTATCTGTCGACTATGCAGAGAGGGGGCATAACGTTGAACGTGAAAAAGTGTCAGTTTGCCAAACCCAAGGTCAAGTTTTGTGGCGAAATTATCGGGTCTGGAACTCAACAACCAGATCCCGAAAAGGTTTCGGCCATCAAACTGATTGCTGTGCCACAAACGAAAAAGCAGCTTAAAGGAGTGTTAGGGCTGTTTTTATATTTTCGCAAATATGTACCTGCCTTGGCGGCCAAGTCTAAAATTCTCATCGGCTTAACGTCAAAAAGGGCACCTCAAGATCTGAAACTTGTGTGGACAGAAAAGCACACAGATGCCCTAGAATTGTTAAAACGAGATCTTAGTAAGGCTACACAGAAGCCACTCTACACAGTGCGCTTTAACAGACCGTTTCGGATCCATGTCGATGCTTCCCAAGAGGCCTGTGGGGAAGCTCATTTGCCGAAATGATGAAGAAGGCATAGAAAGGCCAATTGCGTTTTTTAGTTCAAAGTTTACGGCAACCCAACGCAATTGGGCCACTATAGAACGAGAAGCTTACGCAGTGTTATTTGCGTTAAAACGCTACAGACATTGGGTTCTCGGAACCAAGGTGATTGTGGTTTGCGACCACAATCCAATCACCTACCTTATCGCGTCAGCTCCCAAATCGGCCAAGTTGATGAGATGGAGTCTAGCCCTAGCAGAGTTTGATTTTAAATTTCAGTTTAGAGCTGGCAAACTAAACATTGCTGCTGATGCTTTCTCTCGCCTGGGTCTAGCAGGGACAACCGGTTGACGGGGGGGGGTAGGCTTAATGTAAATAGGCTTAATATCGCTTAGTGCTGGTTTAAGTTGTGTTTCGATTAGTATTGTTTTACTTCACTGTTTGTGGAATGACTGTGGTGCTTCCCAGTTTGTCTGATTTGTTGTCAGGAGTACACAAGGATTATTGCCGAGATCATCTTTAGTCGGCCGAGTTTCTGAACATGTTCGGGCATTGAGAAAGAGACTGCCCTGTTGAACTTTGATCGAAGATGTTGTCTTTGCTGACGTTTTTTGGCCAACATCGAACAACATCTGGAGTGACGGACGGATGTCACGGACAGACAGTCTCTTGATTACTTGTGGCCTACGTGCTGATAATTAATCGGTCACGGGTCAGTGAGCTGACCCGACACGGACAGTCAGAAAGCCTAGAGGTTGTGTGGCCGGCAGACCGGCAAAACGTTTTTTTCTTTTGTTGGCCGTGTTATGGCGTTATTGCTTTTTTTTGGTTGTTATAACTGATTGTTTTTTTTGTTTACTGGTGCTCGCTACTGTATTATATTTCTGTTTGAAAAATTTAGACTGTTTTTTGCTCTTCGATGAGTAGATAGGCCTATAGGAGTCTAGTGGGCCTGCAGTGTAGGCTAAACAACCGACTAATCCGTAACAGACATCATACCTACCTCCCTCATCTTACGCTGTCAATATGTTTTCTCCGAAATTATCGCGCATTTGGCCAATCTATTTTTCTTTAAAAGCAGATTCCTTGTTAAATTCAAACAAGCTTCGGTTACACCATTGCTTAAAAATTGTTCTCTTGATAAGTCCGTTCCATCTAACTACAGACCAATTTCTAATCTTAACTTTATTTCAAACGTTTTAGAACGCCTATTTTTGATTCGCTTTTAACCTCACATCTTGGACTCGCGTAATTTCAACAGCTACCAGTCTGCACACAGACCTGGCTGTTCCACCGAATCTACCCTACAGCTTCTTCTTGATCGTATTTACTCTACGTCTGATGAAAGGAGACTGATGTTACTTGCTTTTTTGGATTTGAGTGCGGCCTTTGACATGGTCAAGCATGTTACCCTACTAAACGACTTTCTTGCAGTTTTGATGTCTCAGGTGTTGCTTACTTTTGAATCAGATTTTACTTAGATGGCATGACACAATCTGTACGTATGGGCTTGAACTCTTCAGCTGTGGCTTCATGCTCTATTGGTGTACTTCAAGGATCCGTTTTGGGGCCACTACTGTTTTCTGCATATACGTCTCTTCTGTCAACCATTGCCAAATCTCATCAGGTCTTTCAGCAGCAATATGCAGACGATACGCAGCTCTATGTCGCTTTGTCGCCCATCAATTATTCCAATGAGCTCATCACACTTCAGTCGTGTCTGAGCTCACTACATGTCTGGTTTTGTGAAAACGGCATGGCACTCAACCCATCCAAATTAGATGCTATACGTTTCGGCACAGCTCAGCGTCTAAAAACCATGTCTTCTTTTGCTTCTGTCAAATAGCGGATTCTGCGATACAGTTTTCTGACACTATTAAGATTTTTAGGGTTACACTTAATTCTAATCTTACCTTGGGACATCACATTAAAGCAATATCCAAGTCATGCTTTTACCACATACGTTCCTTTAGACAAACTCGTCCATCAATGGATCGTTCTATGGCCATAGCTGTTGCTCCTGCTTTGGTGTCAGCAAAGCTGATTATGCGAATTCGATCCTTTTTGCCTTTTTGCCAGAGTCGTAATGCAGCAGGCTTATCGTTTTTCTTTATCGACTAAACATCTCAAACAACTCCACTGGCTACCTATTGAATGGCAAATAAGATTTAAACTCGCCACCTCAACTTATAAGACATTGCACAATACCTTACTGATCTTCTGCAGTATTATAAATTCTCAGTGTCCACGCGCTCTTCTACCAGTCAGTTACTTGCAATTACACGGCATAACTTATTTTTTGGTTCTCGTTCTTTTCATGTCTTTGCACCAAAAATTTGGAACTCCTTAACTCCTCAAATTCGTCAATGTTAAACCTTGGCTACCTTCAGAGGTCACTCAAAGACCCACTACTTTTAGTCAGTTTTTTCTGCCACCTAGCGTCCATCATCCTATGCGCCGTGATTTTTTCTGAGATTTGGCGCTTTATAAATCATTTACTTATTTACTTACTTATTTAAATTGTCGGTTCTGTTGTACAACAGGATTGACCCAAGTCAGCAATCATGGCTTTGTAAATAAATATGTTGTAAAATACCTGATTGTGCCACGCATATAATTGTAAGTATTAACTATATGTTAAATTTGCAATCATAAACTCGAGAGTTTCTATTCAAATACACATATTTTGCATTAAGCCGCAGATGCAGTTATGACTCATACCGAAATGGCTAAAAGTGTATCTGTAGCTGTTATGTATCGAATAAAAAGACACTGTTTGCAACAAACTCATATTTATTGTACACATACGATTACAAACAAATACTACGACGACAATCATGACGATACGTAATATAGTCACACACGTGATACTCATGCACATGTCCACTAAGCAAATAGATTACTACGACGATATCCGACTGTCAAATTCAGTGGACTTTACGCTTAATGACTGCGAGATACGCTACAGCCTGGGGCGCACGGCTAGAGGTGCTGCAGCCAGGCCAAGACAGTTTAGACGATGAGATCGCGTATGCGGCGTGACCGTGGATTTTCTGTGAACTCTTTTGTTTTTTTCCAATTTTCTATTAGATGTACATACGTTTCTTTTTATAATGAAAAACGTGACATCTGGCGCAGTCGACAGAATCAAAAATAATAGAAGACAGGAGAGAAGACAGAAGTTCATAAAAGACTGAAGCCCACAGAAAACGAGAAGTCAAAAAATGCTGTTCGCTGTTCGATGCCGTTCGCTGTTCTGACGTTCTGTTCTGCTTCTGGACTCGTGGAGTCGTTCGCATCGTCTAAATCGGGCGACAGAAAAAGCCAGTTGATGAACATTGAGCAAGCTTGTCTGGAAAATTAAAAAAAAATTCGTCCGGGCAGTGAGCTTGTCGTCTTTGTTATTCACTGATCTCCGATTTGCAGATTAGCTTATTTTTAGGCTATTTTATTACTTTTGCCTTGTAAATTTACTGGAGCTACTATAGGTTTATAGTGTGGTCAGTAGATTACGGGAAAAGCGTACTATACAGTGGGTTGTTCGGTTATATGTAACTACAACCGTTGGATCTAGGTCTAGTTTAGACTGTGTATAGCTGCATAGCAGCAGATAATCGGCATAGCCTAGGCCTGCAGTAGCAGCAGCGTTGTGGGTGTCTGCTGGTAATAGGTGAACTATAACCTGACTGTAGTGTGCAGTGTCGTATAAAGTGTAACGTACACATAATTGAGTCGCGGCTTGCCGGACAAGCGGTCTATTGTCTAAACGGTATAGCAGGCGGACAGAGTGAGTGGTCTGTGTCTGTGTACCTGTATAGGTAGGCATACACTGCGTGCATAAGCTACTATACTGGCCAGTGCCGCTTTGTGGAGAGAGTTATAGGCTATAGGCCGACCGGTTTATTAGTCCGCCCGAAAACGATAGCTTTTGGAAGGACTTATGTTTCACGCGTGATGTTTTTTTGCAACGCGAGATCTCCGAGATGCGCGGGCCGACTGGCGCGAAATTTTGCGTGATGGTCAGTACTAGGCGCTATTTTATAATGCCGGTCTAAAGTTTTGGGGGGCGCACCCCAAAAAAATTTCAGGGGCCAAAAACATGCAAAATTTGGCTCGATTTCGGACGACTTGCAAGTTCGGCAGCGAATATCTCCGAAACGGATAAAGATATTCAAAATCGGATTTTTACTTTATCTACCGCGATTTTTTCCGCGTTAGGCGACAAGACCGGTGAAGTTTGGTCCAGTGACCTTGGAGATTTCGATTTTTAATGGTACCCACCGAAAGCGCATATTTTGGAAGACCATATTTCGGCCCCTTAAAATGTAGCGTATTAGACGAAGGATCTTTGCAGCCAAAGTGAGTAGCCTCATGAGACTTTGCCACGTGACGTGCTACTAAATGGGGGTGATAACAAGGGTACAACTTTTAAGGTGCACCGCCTCCTTAAAATTTGGGAGTGCAAAAACGGGCAAAATTTAGTACGTTTAACGACAACTT
>Ga0209367_1002992_pt1 | contig 22706 bp, 14 predicted proteins | sample WorMetLIZISLAND2_FD_187412 | JGI IMG/M metagenome (GOLD analysis project Ga0209367, IMG submission 187412) | Marine gutless worms symbiont microbial communities from Max Planck institute for Marine Microbiology, Germany - Olavius geniculatus... ... | reverse complement strand
TTATGACGTCAGCATTACATCACAACTAGCAAAGAATATTTAACTAACAGCCATATTTTGTCCATATATTTTGAATTAGCATTTCTTCAGCTACATCTGGTAAAAATTTCGTGTAAATTGATCATCGTTTGAGTGAATTATGAAAGAAATGAAAAGGGTGCCCGTTTTTTTGAAACACAGTGTATTATGTAGAATACAGGTGGCAGGTGTGCAGAAATGAAAAACGCAGTTGCAGTGTCTTTATTTTATGTTCTTAAATAATCCAAAATTTAATGATTAAAATCATTTTATGGTAAACTTGAATAATTTTGTTCAATAATTGAGTGATAAGCTGTTAATTTTTGCAACTCTAGTTGTTGTTGTTGTAGTTGTTTAGTAACTGCTGTATGTTGGCAGGTACAAGAGTTTCATCAGCTGGAGTCAAATCTGCAGGTGAAGCAGTTTCTAGCAGACACTCGCCGCTACTTGCATCAGATGATTCGCATCATCAACATCAAGGAGGAGATTCTCATCAACATCCAGATCATTGCTGACCTTTCGTACGCCTGGGAAATTATTGACAGGTTTCTGCCAGAATTGTTGTTAGTGCAATTAATGCCTAATGTTTGAACATTGTGACTTATTGGCTTGTTGTTTACATCTGCCTGGACGTTCACTATGAATACAGTGACTGTCAATTTGTTATTGTATGATTGTATGATGTCATTGTATAAATGCCAAAATAAATATGGACTGGTGCATAAGGTTTGTGGAGCTGTGTGACATGCACAAACATTTTTTATAGTTTTTTTGTCTGAATAAGGGACAATGGCTCTCTGTAGAAATATGGCAGTTTCCTCTGTGTTTTTTGTGCATAATTAGGTGTTCGTGCTTTGATTTGCCTCTGGTAATTTTTCACAGATATCAATTATTGCACTAAAACTATGACTGGACTTAAAGAAGTAGACACACTTGCACAGTAGCATGATATGCAATTCATTATATAGCAGCAAAGAACGTCTACAAATGATTTACACTATGTCCGGTAAAAAAGTAACCCTCTAGACGTCGTACAATAGAAAAGTCAAATCTAAACGAATCTAAATAAAATTTTGCACACTTAATGCTCAATAAATTGCAAAACCGATCACCAAATTTGGTTGAAAAATATTATTTCCTGGCAGAGTTATTAATTGTTGAATATCGATAACAAAATATCTTCGTTACCAATAAGGTGTTACATAAGGGTTTAGTTTGTGTGCATTTGCGTAACTTCAACAGAATACATCTGATTCTGGCAAAATTTCTGGCATTTAACACTGCATCATTTATTGGCAATTGAACTGCCAAATTTCAGTTGAGTCTGTTAAGGCAAATAATAATTACAGCGGCTTTTGTAAGGTCACCCCAAAAACGTTCAGTTTTAGGTCTTTGTGGATGACGTCAGACCTGAAACTGAAGTGTTTCGGGGTGACCTCACAAATACTGCTATAATTGTTGTTTGCTTTAACGGATTACACTAAATCGTAGCATTTGATTGCCAATAAATAGTGCATTGTTGACGTGAAACTTTGCTAAAATCAGATGTTGTTTGTTGGAGTTATGCAAATGTTTATTACCAGAAGAGTTTACTTGTGTAACGCCATATTGGTAACGGAGGTATTTTATTATCGATATTCAACAATTAATAACTTCGCTAAAGAATAATATTTTTCAACGAAATTTGGTGGTTGCCTTTGCAATTTATTGAGCATTAAGTGTACAAAATTTTATTCAGATTTGTTTGGATTTGATATTTTTATTGTACGATGTCTAGGGGTTACTTTTTAACTTACACAGTGTATTTGCTGAAATGCTAATGTTCTGTTTGTTTGTCTTGTGGCAGTTTTACGACACACATGCAGCAAGGCATCAAGAAAGATCCTGTTCTTGTCATTCAGCTTAGAGCAACTTTTCTCAAGGTTTACTGCCTCCAAAATGTTTTATTTTTTTCTAGACAGAAAGGCTGTTTGTTATGTGAGAACTTATCACAGCAATTTAGAAAAATTCTCTGTTATGGATTTCACCTAATATGGAGTAAGTTATACCAGTTATACTGATGTAAATTGTACCAGTTAACAACATTCTAAAGTAATAACAGTAGTAGTTTTGTTAACCCATTCATGCCTAGCATCACCAAAAATGGGACACTTACTTTGATGGCAAATCATAAAATAATTTAGGCACTAATGGGTTAATAATTATTAGTTCAGTATTTCATTAATCTGATTTATCTTAATTACGACTTAGCAATTGCTAGACTTTGTGAAACTTTGAGGAAACCTTAAAAATTTGCTTATATGGTGATACTTTCTTAACAGACTAGGAGTTTTTTCTAGCGTCTATGGAATACAGTCTGCCTTTCTTTTTTTCTGACAGCTACCAAATGACATCGAAGCTATCAGCATAACATGACAGCGGCATTGTACAGAAGTACATGTACACATAAAAAACTGATGTAAAACCCCTATTGAAAGCCCAGCTTTGCGTTGTGTGGCAAACGTGATAAGTGATGTCCACTTTCTATGCACCATTGTCTGGCAGAAAGTTAAAAAAATTCTGACATAGTATGTGAATATTTCAGACATTTATTGCATTGTTGTTTGTGACAGAATTGAACATAAATATCGTTTACGGTTGGTGGTTCAGTCTAGTGATAACATCATTGGTCACATCAACAAAGTTACTCTATATGTTACCATTGAGATGGGTGACTGTGGATGTACCATCTTTATATTCAAGCCATCCAGATCAACTCACCCTGGCCATCCCTTTCTGGTAAGCACAGTGAGTATGAACGAAAGCTGGGGTGTAAACAGGCACACCTTCACAATACATTAGCTCCATGTCCGTGGTCTGGCAGTGTAAGCTGGTGTCTGGCTGAGGTCCAAGGAAACAGAGATCAGTGCCACTGTATGATTTTTTGGCTTAGGAAGGACTTTACGTTTCTGTTATTGTTGATGGCAGCTTGCATCAGCACTCGATCTTCCACTGCTACGTATCAACCAGGCTGCTAGTCAGGACCTGGTCAGCGTGTCGCAGTATTACTCCAACGAGCTTGTCACGTATGTTCGCAAAGTTCTTCAGGTTGGATTCTTGCAGTTGTTCAGCTTAATGTGTGATTGACTATAAAATTTCCAACTTTCTCGCTTTTTAAGAGCAAATGAGATCAGATCTTAGCTTTTTGTGCTGTTTGCATGTCTATGTCTGTATCTTTGAGAAAGTTATAAATGAATATCGCTTGTTGCAGCGGTTGTTGAAGTCTTTTACGTCGAGTATATCAAACAATACAAGCAATCCCATCAGTTGGCAAGTCTGTGTGGATATTCTTTGTGCAAAGATAATATATAGGACTAGTTTGCCTCTGTGAATAATTGATGATGAATGTCGGTTTAGTACTTTTGATGGTTTGTTATTTTACTTACTCACTTCTGAGATTGTGTATTGTTCATAAATACTGCTCAGATGACAGCACTCGATTTCAGTGCTAGCTGGGTCGGTTGCGTGATGCTGTTGCCATGTGATGTCAGGTTATTCCGGAAACAATGTTCAATCTTCTCGGCCGCATAATTGATCTTCAGACCATGAAGATTCGTGAGGTTCCAACCCGGCTTGAGAAGGATAAGATGCGTGAATATGCCCAGCTTGATGAGAGATATGAGGTCGGGAGTTTTAGCTGCTGCTGTATTGTCCCAATAAGCAGTTGCAGGAATTTGATCAACGTGAGCGATGCTAGCTAGAAGAGCATTTAGTTCAGACAGGAACAGCACGTTTAAATGCATTTGAATTAGTTTAGTGGCATGTTAGGCATCCGTAATGTGACTTGTCATTTGCTTGGGTACTGTTGTTGGAAGTTTAGCCTTTGTTTTGTGGCCCAACGTTTTTTGTGACATGAGTTTCTAATACTGGCATATACACAGTGAACAAAAAAGATTTTGTTTGCTAATGACTGTTTTTTGTCAGTGTAGTGCTGTTAATGTTACACACATGTGAAACAGTATTGCAGAGCAACAGCACTACTAGAGGTTTATAATTAAGTATTGTTATGATAATTTTAAAAAATTATTGCTACCTCTTTACTATCCTTGACATTACAGTGCATTAGAAACTTTTGCACATCTGTGTTGTATGCATTTATTACTGGTTATAGTGGCAGTTTTGTTTAGTTGATAACGTCATTGATCACATCAGTGAAGTTGTTCTACGTCGGGCCCGGTTAGTACTTGAATGGGTGACTGTCTGCTGGTGGGCAAACCATCTTGGTATGTAACCAGTCACCTTGGTCAACTCAGCCTGGCTATCCCTTCGTGGCTAGGTGCAGTGAGTGCCAGCGGAAGCTGTGGTGCACCGCACGACGCACTAGCTCTGTATCCGTGGTCTTGCACTGTAAGCTGATGTCTTGCTGATGGCTAAGGACACAGAGATCAGGGCCACCTGATGGGTTTTATGGTGTTGGAAGGATTTTTACATTTTTTTACTTTACACATGCCAGGTTGCGCGGCTCACTCATTCCATCTCAATACTAACTGAGGGAATGCTGATGATGAAAACTACACTGGTCGGCATTATCAAGGTTAGTTGTGTTATAAGTTTCCTTTTACTGGTTACGCTATCAAAATTAGCATTCACTGTGTAGTAATGGCAGCATGAAGCATAGTTGGAAAATATATCGCAAATGTTTAAAGAACATATTTTAACCATTTTTTGATGCTCAACATTTTTATGTAATCATATATGTTGCATTTTAGTGGTTATTTGTAAGCTGTTTTAATGGCTGTTTGAATGCTTTGCCTCTGTGGGATGGTAAAATGAGTACTGGTGGTAGTTACGGGCATCACTAAGGAAGAAAACGGTGAATTCTGCATAACAGTAGGCCCTATGGCCAGCACTGCTGGTATGTTGGCTTAGTCAGTTAAAGGCGCTGGCTTTTAATTAGAGTCTGGCATCTGGTTGACTTGGGTAGGTGTGCTAGCTTAATTGGGTTTAACCATCGCCGGCTCAAAGCGCCAAAAGGGGATGAGCTGCCTTGCAAAGGACCTAGCTGTTCTTGCGTAATCATCTTTTTTTGGTTCAGATTATTGTCCTAGTTACTTATCGGCTGTTGAGTTGGTCTGTGCTTGACGTGTTAACACAGATTGATCCTAAGCAGTTGCTGGAAGACGGAATTCGCAAGGAACTTGTCCTACAGGTCGCGGAGGCTCTGCATCGAAACCTCATTTTCAATTCTAAGTTAAAGGTCATTGCTGAATATTTCCTGCACATTTTACTGTTTTCATGTATTCGAGTAAGCAGAATTTTAGCCAGTAGGTTTAGTTCGTTCTCAAGTAGTGGAGCTCTGGTTTATTTAAATAAGCATTTTAAGCTCTTATGCATTGCGTTTAATGTCACTGAAGGCACTCGATTATTCTGACTATGGTTATCAGATTTTTGCTTGATTTTGATAGAATGTGAAAGATAGCATCATTATTGTATTTTTGTTCCCTTCATGTACCGATATTGTCAAAACACGGTCTTACATGGTATTTATTTCGCTCTGGAAGGGTGCTTGATCTTTGGAACAAGATACAACAGTTTTATTGACTGGCAGTATAAATTGTTAGCAGAAAATATTAATCCAAGAGTGATCTTGGTGGCATAAAGATAAAGATTTGTTTTATGGACTACTTGCTAGATTATATGATTGGTTTTACCCACCGGGCTTGTCTGGTTCTGATGTATTAGCTGATTTCTGTGAATTCATTGTTGATGTGTAGGGGTGTGCGGAATCTTTGATAATTTCGTTTTTCGTTTTCTAAAAAACAAATTGACCTAAACCAACGTTGAATTCTGTGGTTTTTAAGAAACCAAACCACTGGTTTTTAGACAGTTTTTACACTTTCATGTCAGTCAGAGTAGCTTTTTCTAGGTTTAGTTACAAAACACTTTGACAGACGATTAGTTTGACCATTACAGCAGACAGTTTCGAAGTAGTCTGCATAATTTCTGACGTCATATGCAAAGTAAAAGATGGCTACCAATGACGATGGTAATAAAAAAATTAATACAGTGTACTACACACTAAACATCAAACAGTAAAAAAAACGAAAACTGAACTGAAAACTGCATTTTTTTATGAAACCTGAAACCGAACCGAAAACAGTGTTTTTTTCTAAAACCGAACCGAAGTCATATTTTGAAAACCGCACATGCCTGCTGATGTGAATGTGTGTGCTAGATGAGCGATCTAGTGCCAAAGCTGGAACAACTTGCAGCGGTGATGGACGGTTTTCGACGCTCGTTTGAGTACATTCAGGACTACGTCAACATTTACGGACTCAAGATCTGGCAGGAAGAGATGTCACGAATCATCAACTACAATGTGGAACAGGAGTGCAACAGCTTTCTTCGCACCAAGGTCTGGATGCTGCTCGCTCTTCATGTATGGTTTGATGGCATAATGGTTAAGGCGTTGGACTTGCAATGAACAGCTGCAGGTTCAAATCCCAGTCACGTTGCTGTCAGGTAATGACTCCGGGCTTTTTGTTTACATACATGTGCCTCGGTCACTTAATGCGGCACACTTTTCCGATGGACATTTACGAAGATTTTGGTGATGATTTCATTGACTTTTAGTGTTATTTGATGATTTTGTGTTGTGTTTTATCGTGACTTTTATGTATCGGTGTTTATATATCCAGCATATGCTTCCAAATGTAATAAGCAAATCAGTGTAAAAGTTGGGAAAGTAAAGAAAGATTATGGTTGTGATGTGGTCTATCATCCATAATGAATGAGCACAAGTTGCTGCTGGCTTAAGACTTGAGAAACTGCGATGAGCAGAGGTGCTGACTGCAGGGACTGAACTTTGCCTTACCATTCATACTGTGACACAGTACACAGTGCAGGAGTGCAACAGCTTTCTTCGCACCAGTGTGTTGTGTTTGTTATTCTTACTTGCTAGCTACCGGTAGGTATTCCCACTCTCCGAGGATAGAGGGCTGAGTTGACCTGAGCATATATGAACAGTGACCATAATTGCTTTGCAGGGGTTATTTCAGCTTTTAACTAATTTAACCAGTATGTTACAAATTTGTCGAAATTTACAGCAACAAGGCAGCAGCAGTTGCCACATCATCGACAAACATTTTAAATAAAAGGTTGTATTTTGATGAATTCGTGTAACTTAGTATTAGTTACTGTTCCAACCTGTAAGTCTATTCAAAGATAATTTAACCAGTGTAACTTAAAGGTCACTGCTGTGTAAGTCTACAGTCATATCTGAGAAACTGAGCTGTAGTGATAGAATCATATACATTGGCCATTGTGCTATTATATGCATACACACCTGTTTAATTAGTCCAGTGTGTTATGCCGTAGGTGCAAGACTGGCAGAGCATCTACCAGTCTACTGCCATTCCAATACCAAGATTTGCACCTGTCGACAATTCTGTCAACTTCATCGGTCGACTGGCTCGTGAAATCATTCGTATCACTGACCCACGGTCAGCTTTTTTTCATGTTACAGTTATAAAAGCTTTGTTGTTCTTAAAATGTTTACAGACGGCTTGATCTGGAATAGTTTTGTATTTGTCACGCTGAGCATCATGGCTGCTGTTTAGCATTTTAGCTCGTGATGGTTTGCTTACTTCCCGGCATGCATGTCAGATTATTGCTGTAAGATTACGACAACACCAAAAAGTTGTGAGTGAAATAGGAAAGATGTAATTTCTTACATTATATATAAAAAATATCATTTTAGGCAGTTTTTAATGTTGAAGTTGATTTTTTGCTAAGTTATGATTTTTTACAATTTTTGTGACGAACACATGGTTACATATAAAACCTTTCCCCTGGGCAATTACTTGCGGTACACCCGGTATCTGTCCAGGTCGTATCTGTCCAGGTCGTAGTCCAGCATACGTGCCTGCTATTGGTTGGCCGTCTCATCACGTCATCACGCGCAGCTGCTATTGGCTGGCCGACCCATTACGTCACGGCGCTCGACTGCTATTGGTTGATGGCCCTGGCTGGGCACTATAAAAGCCGCAGCGCCGCAGTAGATGACTGACTTGGGGTGGGTGGCCCGGGGAGAACGGACCATCTATTAGCATGGTCATCCAAGCGTAGGGGAACGCACTCTTTAGGAGGGTACCCGTGGAGGTTGGACTCTGCAAGCTGAACGCTTAGGGGGAAATTTGTAGACTGTTCAAGGGGATCCAATAGTCATACCTTTCTCCCTTATATTGCATCATAGATACTTCCTTCCTTACTAATATTGTTAAACTCAAGTTCGAAACATAACCTATCTAATTTTGTTCAAGATATTGTTCGTTAGCTTTCGTTAATAAATTCATTATCTTTATTCATACAAAAAGACTTGTTTCTTTTTACTTAGAATTTAAATAAGTAAATAAATAACAGACACAAACATAATCAAGCTGTGTCAGCTATTGGTATGAGCGATAGCTCTTCCATTCATAGTAAAACTCCGAGTCCAGAAGTCAATACTAGCATCCCTACAGACTATCCCTCCGCTTTCCAAGGACCCATACAAATAGTCGGTAGGGTTGAAGGGGACGAGACTATCGACACGTTCGCTTGCCCCTCGCGGTCCGCCCTGAGATCAATAGACATGCTAACCGGTGTAGATAAAAGTCAAGGTCACAAAGTACCGCGGACGGTGGCAGCGACATTTTGAAATTTATACAGTTAGCTTAATCTGGAATAATTCTGGGCAGGTTAAACAAAGAACCATGTGTCTGTGACTGCAAATGTATAAAAGCTGTAAAGTGTTTGTATTCTTACAATATTCCAGAAATATTTGGTCTGCTAATAGCCACTGGAGTGTTACATTGTGTAATAATTGCAGAACGACGTCGTACATAGATCAGATGAGTGCTTGGTATGATGCCAAAACCAAACAGGAAATTGTCAGCATAAAGTTGTTCGAGAAACTTGAGGTTGATTCAGTTTTGCTATTCATTTAGTGATTAATACTAAAAAAAACTTTGAATTGTAATTAATTAGATGCTACGATGGTCACAGGTCTTCATAGGAACCCAGCTTGGCTGAACTAACTTTGATGTGCGTAATGTTTCGGCCACGAAACGGATCCACCACCTGATTAAGATGACTGGAAAATGTTGATTTTTAAAACAAGTTTCTTTATTATCCTCGTCACCATAACAGTGATGGGATCTTTCAATGTGGTGTAACTGCACACTTATAGACCATTATGCAGAAGAGACTGAATGCATGGCTAACCTAGAAGTAAAAACAAAAGCTTAATGATAAAACAATAGGCTCATTGTCTGTAATGAATGAATATGAATGAGTATGTCAATTTGTATAGCGCCCAATTAAAGAAGACCTCAAGAGCGCTCGCAGCCAAATAAATGAGTTTAGAGTTTTTTTGCAGATGTATCTCTGGATAGTGATGAAGTCCGCAGGTCGACGGGGAGGCTGTTCAAAGTGGCCGGGCCAGCCACGGCAAAGTCCCTCCGACCAATCGTGGTCCTTGTGCGCAGCACGACGAGTGCCCCGCTGTTTGCCGACCGCAGCTGCCACCTGCCAACGACAGACGAGACCGGGGTGCACACATCTGCCAAGTATGACGGCGCCAGACCATGGACCATGGCGCCACTTGAAGGTGATCATCGCTAGTTTGAAGGTGATTTGCTGGCGGACCGGAAGCCAGTGAAGTTGACGCAGCACTAGAGTGATGTGGTCGAACTTCCTAGTTCCGGTCACGACGCGCGCTGCTGCTTTCTGGACAGTCTGCAGTTTCGTCAGCAGGCCGTCACCGATCCCGTACAGCAGACTGTTGCAGTAATCAAGACGGCTGCTGACGAATGCGTGCACTAGCGTTTTCGCAGCCTCCAAAGTCAGAGAAGATCTGACCATCCGTAGCTGGCGTAATTGAAACAGGCACGACCGGTCAGCCATGGTAAGCGGGCCGTCGATGTTGACGCCCAGGTCGAGCACTGTGGACGATGGCTTGACGAGGGCAGACAGTAGTGGTAGCTCGGTAGTGGTCAGCTTGGCAAGCCTGAATGAACTCCAATCTGCGCCAGCTACGGACGACGCGGGTTAGCCGCGGACTGGAATGGTGATGTGCTGGCAGGCAGCACGTGATCAGGCTGTGGTCGGCGATCACGCCGGGTGGATCAACGGCCAGACTATCGACGCAGTAGCCGGAGAACGTGGCGACGATGTCCATAGTGCCGCCGAGGCTGTGGGTGGCGCCGGGACGTGCTGCTGCAGATCGAACGCGTCGAACAGCGCGGCCAGACGGGCAGCGTCAGCGTCGGCGGCGTCGTCGACATGAATGTTGATGTCTCCACCGACGATGACAGGTCCACTCTGCAGCACCAGCGACTCTAGTAGCGTCGTCAGCTCGTCGAAGAAGGCGCTGGTCACTCGGGCAGACCCGGGTCAGTATATCGTCAGCATAGTAACAGACTCTCCATCGGCCGACAGGCGCACGCATAGTCCCTCGAATGTCGACAGCGGCGGCAGGTCAACCTTGGTGTGTGTGAACTGACGCCGGTGGAACACAGCGATGCCGCCGTGGCCCGGGTCAGTCTCGCGAATGGCGTCGACGGCAGTGTAGCCCGGCGGAGCCGACAAGCGTAAACTCGCGTCGTCACTACAGTGATGTCACGTTTCCGTCACGTCCAGAACATCAAGACGTCGGTCGTCGATCGTTTCATCGATGGTGTTTGTTACTTGTGAAGTACTAGTATTTGTTCAATTTCAGGTGAGTTTAATGTGTGTCTGTAGCGAACTGTGGGCACATGGGGTCTGACTGGACTTGATCGGCTGCTGTGTTTTATGATCGTCCAAGAGCTTCAGAATTTCACCGGCTTCCTCGAGCGTCGAGTCTTGAAGGACAAGATGGCAATGGAACTGTTTAGCAAACTCTCGGTAGAACTGGGACCTGTCGCCGGTCTTGTCAGTAAGTATTGGCAATCGAGTTTTATTGGCTAATAGTGAGGGTGGGCGGCTGACTGCTATTAAATGCCTCCTCGCAAAGCATCAAACGATATCTCAGGAATACCAATATTCCAGTAGTTGAAGTCGTTGGGAGGCCAGTCCGCATCTTATTTTCAAAGTGGATTGTTTCAAGGAAATTAACTAGAGAGAGTTCATATCCCTGCCAAGTGAACTGTTAGAAAATAGTAATTTAAATACAGTTTTGTGAGTGTTAGCTAATAATAAAATACGCAACTTTTTTCCCAGTGTTAATAACTGTAACTATATCACTTGTGGTTCTCACTACAAGCATTGCTGCTTTGCACGTGCAGACACACAGACAGACAGAATGACAAATCTAGTGAACACATTATCTCTGCTGTTTACTGTAGTTACTTGGCGGAGATAATAAAAGTTGATAAATTTGTTTGATACCTATGTGATTGTGGTTCGTACATTTTTTGTGCATTTGTTAAGTAAGTATTAAATGAAGTACTGTTCTGGATCGCATAATCAAATTTGTTTAGGCTGCTGACACTGCAGTAACTGTGGAGATGTTGCAACACAGGAGTCTTTTTTTTGTTAAATTCTGTGAAAGATGTAACTTATTTAAACTGATTACAAATCTGGATACACCGTATGACTGCTCATATCTTTATCATATCTAATTTTTGACTGAATTTTTCTTACAGAGATTCTCTAGAAAAATACTAGAGATTGTATCACATTTCATTTTATGTTGTTTTATTAACTTTTAGATGCATATCAGAGAATGATATCTCTGTTTTAGAATGTCGTTAGAAAGTGTGACAATTAACATGTGGTACAGCAGCGTTTTTGATGATCTGTGTCAACGTCTGTGACAGTATTTTCACATTTTTGTGCATATGCAGTACTTTAGAGCATAATTAGTTACTTCTACTGTTGCATTTTTCATGACAGCTATCATTACATGACAATGGTCTAAGATTGGTTTCCTGTAATTGTAGGCCAACCGCAGAAAGTTTATGGACAAGCTGTAATCAAATTTGCCAAACTACTTCCACAATTTTTGGACGTTATACTGAAGGTAACTTAAATGAGAAGTTGTTGTTAATTTGATTTGTTCCCACATATGGACATAATATTTATTGGATAAATTTTACAGCTGTTTCTTTGTGACAGAAAACTTTTTGCATTGGTGAAGTCTCATATTTTTAACTACCCCGAGCTCTGTTTCGTTTGCTTTTATATAGAGACATATTCTATAAGTACTTTGTTTTTTTATTAACCTATAGTAGAGGTGAACACTCTGCCTAGTCGCTGCCATTATGCAGCTCTGATCATTCGTGGCATATAATGCTAAATAAAAGTGTTTTGGTTGATTTAAAGATTTGTTATTTCGGCACTTTTTTCATGATTGTCTGACACAGCTTTGAGCACTCCCACAGAACCCCTATCTGGTGGGAGGGGTCCGAGCTTGCTGCCTTTCCCCGAGAACCCCACCCTGCTGTCGGCCTTTAGTGTCAATTTTCAGCCCTTTGGACCTCAGAGACTTGTGTGAATGAGTATGTCAATTTGCTTGTGGATAAAATTTATCATATTCTTTAATATAAATTCGGATTGATGCCACCAGTGCTGGCAGTGCTGATGATGATGACAGTACTGCTACGGATGCTGCTGCTGCTGCAGGTAGGACAGATGCAGTTGTTGCGGAGGCAGATTGCTCATCAGTTGCACACATCGTGCAAATTCAACTCCAAGTTTCTTGCTAGTGCACTCACCACCATGAACGAGTATGATTAGCATTGTGCTTGTGTGCTACGTTTTACTCAGTATGAATCAGTGCTGATCTTGTACCAGTAATAATCTGATTATGTACAGAAGTTGCCAGACGTGTACATAAGTGATACAGTAGAGTGAGGGGAAGATTGTTTGAGGCATCACTAACTAGCTTGGAAATATTGTCAGTGAAAGAATCTAATCTGGAAAACCTCTGAACTTCGCAGTTGGAGCAACGGCACTCTCTGGTAGCGTAGGTTATAGTATACACCGTGGGCCATAAAAAACGTGGCACTTTACTTTTGTCTATATCTTTCCCAATTATGGATCGATTTTTAAACTTCTTTCACTGGCACACTCTGCGGACAACTTGCAATAACGTGATTATTACATATTGCACCACAACATAAATGCATCTTTGCACTACCTTGTGAAATATCAATGAAATATGTATATATAACAATAATAACAAACAAACATTTTGGTAAAAATGAAAAAAAACACTTCAGACCAACATTACAGTGAATGTCTGCATGACACTAGACTGTGTAGGTATAACACAGTCTAATGTCATACGAATTATTCATTGCAATGTTGGTCTGAAGTGTTTTTTATTTACCTAAATTCTTGTTATTATCATTAGTTTTTGCTTACATATATATTTCACAAAGTAGTGTAGAGACGCATATACTGTGTGGCGGGATATATAATAATCACATTATTGCAAGTTGTCTGCAGAGCATGCCAGTGAAAAAATTTTGAAAATTGATCAATAATTGGCAAACATATAGACAAAAGTAAAGTGCCACGTTTTTTGGCCCACCCTGTAGTTTACATGGTGCATTTGTGTTGCACTGTTGTTTTCATGGTTATTATTACTGTTAAATTTTGTCGTCATACTGTTAGTTTGCATGATGTCACTAACATCGGCATAAGAAAGAGTGCCGCAAAGTGCGTTGGGAATGTCAGGGAATTTCGTGATGTCTGGGGAGTTGGGGAAATCTTGGTCAATTTTTCACTGCCTGGAGGGTGGTCTCTGGTTATTCAGGGAGAGTCTTGTCATGTTAACAACCAAGATGCAGGGGCCTAACCCCCATCAAAAGTTTAAATGAATGTACACTATGTCCCCAAAAACGTCCCACTTTGTGATTTTTTATATCTTTGCCAAATATTAACCGATTTTCAAAATTCTTTCACCGTACATTTTGTGGACAATTAGCAATAAAGTGATTATTAAATATTCTACCATATGTTAACTGTGTTGCTACACTATCTTGTGAAATATAAATGCAAGAAAAGCTATCAATCGTAGACAGCAAGCGTGTTGGTAAACGAAATATACTTCCAGCCAAAAATGCAGTGAATGATCTGTACAATGCTAAACTTTGTTAGATGTGTGTCTTTGGATATCTGGCGTATTGAACGATATGTTTGTTTCTGGCCTTTGTGGTTTAGCAAGCCTACCATTTCATCTATTGTGACCACATTCCTTTCAGTATGTGTATGCTTCAGTCTGCCAGTCTCATGCCTTTGGTTGGTGCTGCATGTTTCTCAGTTCTATTTTAATAACATTCTCACTTTTTTTCCAACTGCAGTTTATCTTCAAAAATTCTGCCAGTATTCTCCAAAAACTGTATTTTTTAACCAGTTCAAGTTCCTTATTAGAGACTTGTCTCCACTGCTAAATGGCACATCACATCACTGGCATATCATCAGTGCATTAAAAATTATTATTTATGACAGTACCATCTGCTTTTGTTTACAAACATCAGAGATGTATGTAACACTAAACATAATTTAATTTTTGTACGAAAATTAGTAAAAAATTGTTTCAGAAGATGATTTTTTGCATTCGTATGATAGTAATTTTGGTAATTTTTGAAAATTTATGTTTCACATGCTAGTGTAGCAACGCAGTTAAGGTGTGGCGGGATATTCAACAGCCACTTTATTGCTAACTGTGCGCAGTATGTGCCAGTGAAAGAATTCTGAAAATTGGTTAATATTTGGCGAAGATATGGAAAATGACAAAGTGGGACGTTTTTTGTGACACAGTGTATGTGTGTATGCCAGTATTTGTGCATTAATCTGTGAAAATTAATGTTGATTTGTTTCAGTTGTGATTTGTGGGAATCATTCAGTGTTCTAGCTGATATAATTACAAACAGTTAAAAGTTATGATGTGCACAAACTGTTTGCAGTGCGCTTTTGGCAGACATCGAGCGACATTACCAGGATCCGTCATTGCCATATCCAAAGGATGAGAATCCGCTAATGTCAGAACTAACGTCTTACCTAGAGTCCGCAGGAATCAGTAGTCCACTGACCAAGGTTTGTTAACTGACATTTTACTGCCGATGATGCCTAAAAAGTAATAGTAAAACTTACTTATGGTTTTTTCATTATTGCTTTAAAATGATTTTTAAACATTTTTCATGTTTACTGCAAGTCGTATTTTTCATAATTGAAGTTGTTGTTAGGTTTGTAGATTGATTCTTTTTTAATGTGGTTTATGTGTGGGAGTGGTGGCATGATATTCTGAGTGTGAGTATTTATCAAGTAAACATGAATTCACTGGTGTTGCAACATTACAAATTTTAATGTGGTTTGAGTAATAGCTGGTAGGACCACAGGTAAAAGCGCAAGTTATGACAAAATTACAGATGGATAGGATTGCCTAGACAGAAATATTTTCAGTTTACAGCAGAACAGAAATAAATAAGTGAACTGTGATAACTCTGTGTATTAGATACATTAGATACATTTTTCATGACTCACTAAACTTCTTGATATCGTACCATGGATGTTGCTGATGAATTTTCTGTACGTGCCCATTTTTTAACTCAGTTGAGTATATTGACTTTTTTATTGAGCATTTCTGTCAATTAAGCATTCTCTGTTTTTATTTAGATTTATATAACAACAACAAAGCTGGAACATTTTCCACTCATCGTTTTTGTGTTCGTTGCTGCCAATCTTCCAAAGCTGGTCTACATGAAGTCTGTTGGTATGAATTACATTGCAGTGTTTTGATGTGCATAAAGATTAGGAGAGTATATAGTGAAAGTGATCACTATATAGTTATTGGTTGCTTCGGAGAGTTTGGCCAATTTGTGAGTTGCACACAATTGCAGCTAGAAGAATGGTATTAACCGATAATATGTCAAAGCCAGTAAACATAGATATTTTATTCATGGAAGTCATTTGGTCTCTTTGCATTTATTTTTTATCGTTGTTATAGATGCATAGTTTCAATCACTGCAGTGAATGGTGGTCATGTTGGATTTAGCAGGCTTACCATGACCACCCTATACTGCAGAAATTGAGGCTAATTTATTTCAAAACTGTCCGATTGCTCAAAAGTGTCTTTTAATGCATGACCAGGCTTGGAGGGAGACCACCTGTGAAGCACCTGCTAGACTGGGAATGAGAAAGAATGTTCCGCTGTTTTGCATGCCACCTTATAAATTTGCAAGCAGGGATTGCAATGCCAAGATCCCGAGTGCATGAAATAAATAACAAAATAAACAACAAGATAACAAAATAAAGACCAATATGTAAGCCTATTCCTGAAGTGTGATCTCGGAATTACAGTTTTTTCAATCTTTGGTCCCAAGGTTGAGAATTCAGTACCCAGATCGCAATCACTAATGGTGGGTGACAGATTTTGCTATGTGTAGGTGAGCTTGTGTGCAAGAAGTTGGCAGATCCATTGGACGGAGCACCGTTCATTGCAGGAACCGTCACTCTGCTGAAACAGTCCCACTCCGAGAACACAGAACAGTTCTTTGCACTTCTCGGCCAGTATGTTCGCTCAATGATCGCCTCCATGCATGGGTTTGTTCTCATGGGTTTCTTCCTCCTTTTTCCCCACTTCTCTTTTTATTCTCTATCCCCTTTCCTTTCACTATCCTCCCCAGGTTTTCTTTTTTTCTTTAACGTTCTCCCCTTTACTTTATGTTCTCCTTTTCCTCTTTCCCTTGCTAAAACAGCGCTTCTTTTGATAGCGATTTATATTGTATACAGCTTTGACAAAGTTCCTCCTCCCTTTCCCTATTTTTCACTGGACACAAGCTGTGCTTACCAGACAGAGGGCCGTGATATTATCAGCATCTTGTCATTAGCAGCAGTGATACTGTTATAACTACTAGTGGTGGTACATTGTAGTGGTCAACACGCTGTGTCTGATTTGACTGTCTGCAGGCTTGTAAACCGTTTTTGAACTATGTAACCAGCCACCTAGGTTGACTCAGCAGTTTACTTCGTGGAACAGTAAAATGCATATCAGCTTACCAGCTGAGTGGTAAAATGGCGATGGTGAATGTAGTATTTTTGCTGACAGTTTGGCAAATATGCGGCTGAAGCCAATCTGCTTGGTTTCAAAGTCGTTGTCCAGCTTTAACTAGGGCCTAAAATATTTGTAATATTTATTGTTTTTGTGTTTGGTGGGTTATGTTCATCGTTCAGTACTTTTATGATGTTGGGCAACATGAAAACATGTAGGGCCTGCCAGTTGTAATACTGCCATGACACGAGATGAGGTGAAATCAAATCAAAAGTTATAGAAATTAGCTTTTGCAGACTGACTCAACCTGAATAAATCTGCAAGAAAGGGGCCTATCAAACAAGAAACACATATAATGTATGTGCATTTAGTGGAGTATTTGATCGTGCTTGTTTGCAGTTTACCTCAGGCTGATATCACAGCCGATATCACCAACTGTCTAGTCTATTTGGACAACTATATCTACTATGCTGGACTCAGCAGAAAGGTCGATAGTTTTGATACTTTTGTACAGCAAATTCTAAACAGAGATATGAAGAATTGCACTCATAATTTGCACGTTTTTAAACAATTATTTGTCCATTTACGCTTGTTGATTGTGTGATCTCAGTTTGCACAAAATGTCACCATTGTGGTCCATAGCAGTTTGTTATTTGCGACAATTTTGTAGTTTGCGGTTTTTGCAAATTCTGTGGTCCACGATGCCTGCAACTGCGGGCCACAGATTGTGCATGCACCTACATATGGGCAGTTTTATAAGACTGAAGACACTGTGCACGATCAATGAAGTTAATTATTGCTAGGCTCATTTAGTACTTGGATGGTGACTTTGGGCAGATGAGTAAACCATTTCAGTATGTAACCAGCTACCCAACGTAACTCAGCCTAGCCATCCCTCTGTGAGTAGGTACTGGGATGTAAACAGGTACAAGCAATGCCATGGTCTGGCAGTGTAAACTGGTGTCTGGTCGAAGGCTAAGGAAATGGAAATCAGCGCCGCCCTATGGGGCTTATGGCTGGCGAAGTACTTTACGTGTTTTGTGGTTCATCCGTGAATGGTTCAGTACGTGGCGTTTGTGTGCTATAGATGATTGAGGCTCACATTCCGACATACATTCTGGACCAGTTCCGCAGTCAGGTGCCCAGTAGCTAATGCTGCAGTGATGATGATGATGATGATGACTGCGGTGGGTCTGCATGCTGAAACCTGCAGCTATCACAAGCTGATCAAGTTCACTATCAGCTAGTCTAACTATCATGGTGATCAGCCAGGCATGATGACAGGCTTACAACAGTCCACTCTGATATGATGCTGTGATATGACCGATGGGATTTTTTTTATACCACTGAGACAGCTCTTTCACAACTGTCGTCACACTGGCGCTGGGGGCTCGTGCCCTCCCCCTCTAGGAGCCTACTCACTCACTCAAAATAGTGCCAAAAATGCACCAAAACACGTCATTAACAACACACAAAATCCAAAAATTTTCTGGGGATGGGGTACAGCCCTTCTTCCAGACCCCTTCCCTGTGCGGAGGGGACACCCCTCCCCATACCTCACCCCTCAAGTGCCCCCACTACAACTAGATCCTGGCTAGGCCACTGTGTTGTCATTGTGTAGAAACTTCAGAACTCTGTCAATACTGGCTAAAAATGCAGCTTTTGTTTAAACTGTCTGTTTCCGCTGTTAAGCACGGGTTAGTTTGGGTTCCCTGGAGATCAACTTATTGGATGTTGATGCCTTGCGGACAAACGATTTACTTGGTCAAAGCATACATCAGTTACCACAAGGTTAATTTACATGCTGCTAGTTTTGTCATTTGTCATGTAGGCCTAACAGGCATTAGTATTGTCACTGACGTATTGTTCAAATTTGAGTTATAATTTGTGTGACCATGCAAATCAGTGCCATCACAGCAGTAAAATTTTATGCAGAAATAATGCATTTTTATGCGAAATTTTCACTTTGTTGTAAGATGCATTCAGTCAATAGGTGGCGCTCCCCCCTGAATCCGCCACTGTATGATATCCTCGGCACCTTAAACATTTTTGCACGGTCTCCAGTGCCGTCGTCGCCGATGACTCACTCCATCACTTTTTTCCACTTCAAGTCCTGAGTGCAAGTGATTGCCTGGAGTGAACGTTCCCAAAATAACTGACACTGTGTCGAGCGGAATGTAAAATTCTACTCAGTGCAATAATGAGGAAGGAGTTCGAGGGACCAAGGCCGGGCAATCAGATTTGGTGCTTTCTCCACGGTGGAGCTAATCTGGGTCACAACAGATCGATCTCGCGCAGTCGCGCTAATGGTTATCGTCAGTTTTATCATTTTCGTTGCGTTTGTCTGTTTTTTTATTGTGATGCCGTGAATATTATTGTGGATTAGGCCTACGTTCGAACAACGCACTTTATAAGCACGGTTATGATGCTAAGTGCTGAATAATTTTGTATGTATAACCAAGAAATATTAAAATACGTTACAATAGTCCTCGTTGAATATTACCAGTGATTATAATCATGATCAATAAAAGCTGTGAATATTAAGCCAATTACTCGTAGCTTAATTACAGCTCGTCATTATTGTTGTTGTTGTTACATTCAACGAAGGAAAAGTGAGTGCTGCCAAAGACAGAGTGATTAGAACAGTACCAGTGGCGGTTCTAGACCTTAAAATATGGGGTTGCTGTCCTTCACCCCGAACTCAGTAGAGCAGGATTGCCTTTACTTACACCGGCAAAACTTCCAATAAAGCTCGAGGCTATTAGGCTAGAACCGCCACTGATCAGGACGTTTCAGATCGAGCTGCTACGAACAGAGAGTTGGGCCTAACGGAAGTAATTCGGAGACGACAGCTTGGATCTCTTGAGGGCAAAATTATGAAATTTGTTTTTAACAGGCAGACATGGGCGTTCGAGGAAATGGCCTAAATATAGCGTCCGGTAGGCGCGAGCAAGTCGCATGTACGTTACAGGTCCTTGTCAGTTCTCCGTCCAGTTGTTGTATGTCACACCGGGCGTGAGAAGTGACCAGGAAGCGTAACGCGTTCCATTTTCAACGCACTGTAGACACTTACGACAGAGACTAGTTTTAAACTGCCCAAAATAGTGTTCCCTATCCCCAATGCATTAACGGTGCTTTTAATACTCAATATTTGGGAAAGTGTCGTTTAGAAATCTGCACGTAGAAAACATTTGCTCCGTTCGTTCCCGTGTAGAGCTACGGATCGAGTCAATGTGAGAACTGAGAAAAAGGTCGAGAATATCTAGCTGGACTGAAACCATCTCAAATTAATAACACAAGCAGAAAAAGCGTCGTTCTGCGAACCGAGCGCACCTTGCGCGGGCGAGTTTGCCATTTCTGCATCGTTCCAGTTGTCGACTGTTGGTTGGACCTGCATCTGAGTGGGTCTGTCTGTGCCCTTTACTTCCGGTCCAGACAGTCGGACGCTAGCAGTGTGTGCGTGTGTGCGTCACGCCCAACGTTTGACAGGAAAATGACGCAACGGTAACGTAGGGCGTACGTGGCAGTCGGACGGACGTCGGCTATAATACTGCCACAGCCACGAGCCCACGACGACGAATGACTGACGTCATACTGTGACTACGACGATGTCGACGATGATGATGATGACGTAGCAACAACAGCAGCAGCTGAAGCTGGACGGCGGTGACAGCTAGCAACTGCGCGCTGCGGGATAGATCATTTTCAGCCACCTGCCTCTCTCTGCTTTTCCACTGCAACGTGCACACGAACGTAAAGGTGCAAAAAGGTTAAAGGTGCATATAGCTCTTAATGATCCCATCTCAGAGCTACGGAGCGTCACTTGTCATATGGGATCACACAGTATATATACAATGCAAAACATTTTACTAGCTTCGCAATACATCTATGATCACTTTTTTGGGTTTATTCCATTAGACCGTAGCCTATAAATCAAGAGTTTTTTATGAAGCGGATGAACATACAGTTATCTCAATTTCTGGTCCGCTACCAAATTTACTTATTATTATTTTACTGTTGGAGTAAATTTGTCAAATTTGTACAACTGTTTGTGTAAGCATTTGGCGGAAGTTTTGGGGATTTTGACAAAAATAATTTTCTGCTAGACAGATAGCCTACGCAAAGCGGTGTGTTGTTTCTGAGCCTTCTGTTATCGTCGCGTTGAGAATCGCTATACGAACGTCCGGCGAAGGTCATGGAATGCAAGAAAAAGAGTTAAACGAAAGGGCGATTGAACGTTTGGTGAAACGACCGTTTTGATATAGGCCCACGCCCCACAGCGTCTAACGTTTCTAATGCATTTAAAATCATGAAGAAATAAAGGGAAGCGTCTGCTAATTCTTGAGCCGGGGCCCGTATAGAAATTGGCAGGGCCTGTGCAGGTTTTCAACTTTTCATAGCACGCGGTCAGAATTTCAGTTTCCTCGCATCAAGTTTGATAGTCACCGAATGAAATGTTCTTGAGGCGCTCAGCATACACGAGTCTGTGAACAATGAAACGTGCTCACTCCTAACCGCCAGGCAGACGCCGCATGCCCGCATTGTCATGTGACGTCTACAATAGCTAGGCATATGATCATTTATCTGTTTACACGGCTGATGAAATACTGGACACGACGATCATCGGTCGGACTTACAGCCAGTGTGTTATGGCCGCCGGACACATTTAATTTGCACTAGAGACAGACAGACATCAGACTACGGAGGACAACACCAGACATCAGAAGTCATAAGACGTGTCATTAGCTGCTGCACTGGACAGCGATGTCGTCTACAATTCGCCATTCCACCCGTCCACAAACAGAAATTAATGAATTCTGACGCTGTTGTATGTCCTGCTAAAAGTTATTGTTCGTTCATCATAATGTCACGGTTACCGTTTGTAACCTGTACGCAGAATTGTTTCACTGACGATCTGGGATACTTTTGCCGATCGTTAAATCGAGCCTTTGGTACGATGTGTCCGTTTTTCTGTCGTCTGTCTGTCTGTATTGTAACGCATATATTGTGGCTAAACCGTACGTCGTAAGGGGTTGGTGAGTTCCTATAGGCTGTCAATAGTAACTCTATCCTAGCGGTTTTACCGCAATTTTAAAATGCAAAGTTTTTGCCCTCGCCGAATTGATTGATCGTATCCTAACGTTGATTGTAGCATTTTTGATATAGCAGCGTCACTATAGCGTGTATGGGACTGTAGTCACTGAGAAATCGTTTTCTTTCCATGACCGAAGTCGGACGCTGACCTTCAGATGTAGGCGGTACGGTCGGCCAATTCTAGCGACAGCTGGGCTTCTTGTTTACTTTTTAGCAATATAATTTATTAAGGTTCAACGCCGGAAAAGTGTCACACTTGACTGTTGACAAGACTTTCATGCATGAAATCGCAGATATTTTGTCCCATGCCATATAGTTACAAAAACTGACAAGAAGAAAACAGTGCTTTGGCTTGTCCTTTTAGTACTACAGGGTGGTCCAAAAAACGGATACCCAGTTTTATTTTTGGGATAACTTCGGTAATTCAGCACCGATTTTTACCATTCTTTCATTGTTACAAGCAGAAATTTATGGCGCGTAAACGTGAAGTTCTTCCACCCACCGCACCTTTATTGTGTGACCACATTACCTAGCAAAACAAACACCGTCAAAGCTACAGTGGTCACTGCAGCAGGATGGAGCGCCAGCGCACACC
>Ga0209367_1002991_pt1 | contig 22707 bp, 10 predicted proteins | sample WorMetLIZISLAND2_FD_187412 | JGI IMG/M metagenome (GOLD analysis project Ga0209367, IMG submission 187412) | Marine gutless worms symbiont microbial communities from Max Planck institute for Marine Microbiology, Germany - Olavius geniculatus... ... | reverse complement strand
ATGTTACATGTAAAACATTTCTTTTTGATCACCGATAGTTCTTTGATAAGTAACAGACTGTGTTACAAAAACATTCCTAGTAGTATGAAATGTTATCTTCTGTGGTATATCGTTTTCGTTGCTAGCTGTGGGACTGTCGATGGTGCTTATGGTCCAGTAAGAAATCCATGGCGATATCAGTTTCATCAGCAGGCTGATCAACATATGCAGCATGCATCGAGTTCAAATTTAGCATCAAATGTTGCGCGAGTGGTTAATCATGCTCGTGATTACCAGGTCTCGTCTTCGAGTGCATTCAACGTTGAGACTGAATGTAGCAATGCATCAGATGCGGATGTTGATAACACTGACTGGTATATTACTGGTGGAAGCTCGGGCGGAAGTGCTGTAGCAGTCGCCACTGGCGTTGCTTTTGCGTGAGTAAACAATAATCAAACATAATACTGCTTGTACCAACTGCTGAAAAAGGCGCTATACAATTTTTTTGGACTGACTGAGTGACTGATTGATGTTTTTACTTTTTTCATATTGTTTCTGTTTATTTGTCTGCTGGATTACTCCAAAAGTTATGAAGAGGTGTTGAGATGAAATATTGTGGATGGATAAAGCGTGGCCCAAGAAACCATCAAACTTCGGTACGGGATCACAATTTGGATCCAACAAGCCTTGATCTAGCTTTGTGATCTGGACACAGGATTTTTTTTGTGTTTTTTAAAAATTTATATCATGATTTTTTACAGTCTGTGATAGAGTTTTGAACTCATCATTAATATTGTTTATTAAGCAAAGGTTCTTTGAAATCTTCATTATGGATGCTGTTGTCTGGATATAGCAACAGAAATATTTAGTGTCATAATCACTTTTGTGGATACTGATTTTAAACATGTTAATTGCTTGTTTTTAACTTCTTTTTTCCTGAACTTTTGCATTTATTTTGATAAACTTATTTTATCATTTTGCTGTACAATCACTGGTTATTGATATGTCCATTTTTGCTGTTGACTTATTTTAATTCAATTTAAGCTTTACTTGTTGCACTGTTCTAGTTTTCTGTAACTTGCTTCGTGATGTATAATCCATTTTGTTGTTTAATGTCATCATAGTTAGAGTTGTGAACGTTATTGCAACTTTGAGTAGTTTTTCTTTTTGCTGATATTTGTGATGCTTTTTGTACTAATGTAGCATATAATTTAGTATTTAATGTGTGTAGGGCATTAGGTTCAGACACTGGAGGCTCAACACGCAACCCAGCATCGTTCTGTGGTCTCGTGGGATTAAAGCCAACGTACGGCCTGTTGTCAAGACATGGACTCATTCCACTTGTCAATTCTATGGATGTGCCGGGATTGTTGACTCGTAATGTTGATGACTCAGCACTTCTGCTCAGTACGTTGTATGAGCTTCTGTCTTTTGTAGTTTTAGTTATCAGGTCAACTCAGCCTTCTATCTCTCGAGGGTGGATAAGTTTAGCAGGAGTTAATGTGGGGCATGTTTACCCGGGTTATGTGGCAGGTAACACCGTGTGATGCCATATGCTCAGAGATGCCCCGTAGTTTTGAGATTCTGTGAAGGTCTATAAATGTCTGATGTTCCAACCTTTCTTATCAGCCACTTTTTCAGAGTTAGTGCCTCTTGGGCCATGTTTCCAGAATTGGCTTTTGAAATTAGGATTGATTTAAGTTAGCATATTGCCTGATATTGGGCATAAACTGATATTTTGCAGTTTATTTTTAGTAGTTTGTGAACAGATGTTGATTAAACTCTGGTGATGATATGGATCTGGTTTTAGATCTTTGGTTTAAGATTTGAATCATATGTCCAAAAATTATTTTAATATGCTAGATGACAGCATTATAAAATGCAGCATCTGATAAGTGTCTCTGCTGAGTAGATTTACTTTTTTATTTCAGTTTTACTACCATGAGTTGTCAGTTATTGCTACTTTATCGGATTGTTTAGTGGCCATCTAAATATGCCACATTACTGGATTTGCCTATCCATCTGACTGTCTGTCCGTCTGGTATGGGTTTCTGATTGAAAAACATAGGGGCAATAAATAAGTCAAAGCGGGTGTGATACTATGTGCTATTTTTTGTTCAGAAGGTCAAAGGTCACAGTTTCGGTTGGGGTTACGCAGTGCAGTAGGCGACTGCATACAGCTTGGCATGCAGTTATAGATCTTATCAGCACTGGGTTTACATTCTTGCTCATTGTACAAACGTTGCAGATACACTAGCTGGGCATGACGTGTTTGATTCAACGACGGTAACTGATCAGTTTAGTCCCATCTCTCTTCCATTCGCAGACGAAGCAGTCCAGATGCTGCGTGGCTTGACCGTTGGCATTCCTTTGGTGTGCATTGTTTTTCTCACATTTATTTGCTGTTTATTACTGGGTTTCTAATTGTGGCAAGGTGCTCTAAGCAATATGTGGTAGAGGTGAAAAATCACAGATCGCGAGATTTTCAAAAACGATTGGCTACAAGTCGGCAAAGTCCCCTTGCAGCGAGTAGCTGCAAAATTCAAAATAGCCACCAATATGTATCAAGGAAGCAATATCTCTGTCCCCACTGATCATGAAGTGTAATACTATTTTGTTTTCCATTCCATGTCTTCGAGTACAGCGAATTTATTTCTGAAGTTTGTTTTAACGTTTTTGGGTCAGCCTGAAAAACTACAGCAAAAATGTCTGTGATGATAACGATGTCATTTGTAATAATCTGTGCAGGAGTATCATGCCCCGGGATTGTCGTCGGAGACTGTATCGGCGTGGCAGAAGGTTGCAGACCTGCTGGCTGATTCAGGAGCCAGAGTGAAGCAGGTTTCATTACCTCACACTCAGCTGTCAATTGTCTGCTACCACATCCTCTGCGTGTGTGAGGTCGCATCAAACATGGCACGATATGATGGACTGCAGTATGGTCAGTTGTTCACCTGCAATATCTGCTATTAAGTTTTGGTCAATGTGTGTGGAATAATTGACTATTGGCAACGATTTTGGGGTATTGTAGAGGGAAAACTTTTAATTCAATGGCGTTACACTGCCATGGATTGATTTGATACAGTATCACAATGTGGAGTGCATATGCTGCACCCATTTAGTATTTGCTATTTGTTGATGACTAGCTGTAGTAGTAGTAGTATATAGTTGTTGTTGTTGTTGTTGTAGTTGTAGTAGTCATTGACTGTAGGTCACAGGGCGGAGAATGACTCATCAACTGAGGCGCTGTATGCTGCATCCAGGCATGAAGGTTTTAATGACGTCGTACGCAGTCGCATTCTTGCCGGAAATTACTTTCTTCTCAAGCAGTGAGTAAAAGCAGTTTTCTTCTGTTATTGCAATGCTGCTGTAAGTTGCTGTTCCTCTCACTCATTTCATAGCATCCTCTGCATTGAGATTGATTTTACGATTGATATTCATCGTGAATTCATCAAATGTTTGCAGATGCCATGTTGAGCAGATGAAGTGCCAGCTGATTTCAGAGAATTTCTTGTAACACCATGTATTACAAGTAATTTGAGCAAAACTCACGTGACACGCAATAGCAATGGTCCTGCCACTTTGGCAATCAGCGTAGGCCTGCCGCAATAAGATATTAATGCATCTTGAAAGAGTACTTAAATTTGAGGCCTCCATACGGAAGACTCCTTGAATTTAAGAGATCGAAACTTAGATTCTTAACAAGAAATATTTTAGATTGTGACCAATCTAATGTACTCCTCGCATGCATTATTTTCTTTTGTATTCTTTTAACTGCTTTTTAGTTCCTTTCTTTTCACACTGCAAACAGCGGTGCCAACAGCATCACCTCGCCGACAGCATCAACCATGCAACTCACGTCATCACGTCACATGACTCCAAAAAATCGAACTTGTGACCAAATTATCTTTGAGGCGCCATACCTCCATAACGGTGCTAAGTAGACGAATGGTCTTGTCCATAGTGACCGTGCGTCTACCTAGCACCGTTATGGAGATATGGCGCCTCAAAGATAATGGGGTCACGAGTTTGACCTTTTGGGGGTCACGTGACGTCATCGGTCACGTGACCATTCGACTCCTGGGGGTCTACTTTCTATGGGTGGTCTGTAGTAACCATGCATCTATCTAGCAGCGTTATGGAGATATGGCCATATGAAATTCTTCCAGGAAGGCTCTTCCAGGAACAGAGGTCGGTCGGTCGGTCGGTCGGTCGGTCCTCAATATTACACTGATCTTATGTACTCCTCTTCACTACGTTAGGAACGTAGCGCGCGAGGAGTAAAAATGTACGTGCTATGCTAAAAATGTCATACGCAGGTTGTCAAGGTCCATCTCCAGCCATTTCGGCGCAGTTTGCTCTTAAAATGTGTGTCGCAGCCGGAAATCGCTAAAAATTCACTAAAACCCCCTATCATCGACATTGACACCAATAAAAAGCTTGTCACTGTTGCTTGTTATAATAGGTAGCATGTCCCCTGTTTTGGGGGGTTCAGGGTCGTTCTACGTCATCGATGTTGATAAATCTAAAAAGCCTGTCACCAGTGCTTGTTATGATAAGCAGCATGTTTGTACCTATCTGCAACCGTTTTCACACTATACGAGCCAATAAGAGCAAAATAACGTCTTTTAGGGGGTACCCCTCTTTTACGCCCTTGTTCGAGGGGAATCCCCGCACCCACGGGCACGAAATTTTGTCACGAAAAACTAGAGACCTGGGCAGCCCACAGTTAGGATTTCGTGATCCTAGCTTGCACCGTTTTGACACAGATCACGAGTGTGACAGACGGACAGACAGATGGACAGACGCCTAGATGATGGCTAAGATAAGCGAAGCATTTTGCTATCGCACATAAAAAGTTTTAAAACGGCCTTGACTTGTAGGTTTTAGGCACTAAGATGATTTTTTTAAAATTACATTTGTTTGTTTGTTTTATACATGCTTATTACTTATCGTATGCTTACTTGTCTTGTTTTTTACTTACACTCTTGTTGCTTGATTTGATTCATTCATTCGTGTATTCATTTATTTATTGGAAACTGTTAAGATTGCACAAATGCCTGATGAGACAGATGCAAAACAGATCTTAACAGCTTCTCCCGCAGGAAACTGGAGGAGACCACTGGGACGTCCTCGTATTACATGGATGAAAACCATTCAGCAGGATCTGAAATCCAGCGATCTCAATATGGACGACGCAGTTGACTTGGCTCAGAACGGTCCACTCTGGAGATTGATGTCTACGTTCGGTGCTACGCACTCTTAGTGGTGCTTGCCAGAAATGATGATGATGGGGGGGTTAAGAGTGCTTTACATGTGAACTGTGTTTTCAGTTATACATGTTGCAGTATTCATTGCAGGAATTATCAGAAGTACTACATAAAGGCGCAGAAGGTTCGGCGATTGATTTCGGACGATTTCTGGCAAGTTTTCAACGCAGGCGTCGACGTATTATTGACACCAACGGTTCTCGGTGATGCTCCAAGGTTTAGTTGGTTTTCAAAGGCTGACAATCGCACGAGAACGCAAGAACAAGATGTGTTTACGCAGCCAGTCAACATGGCTGGTACGTTGCTTGTGCTGCATGTGTTTTCACTGTGTAATGATTTCACTGGCAGAGCACCAACTATCTTGTCATTAACAATACGACTTCAAGAACTAGAAAAAGGCGGCTTAGTTTTGACATATTGTGCATTTTTCAACTGTTTTGTGTTTCTAGGTTATACTAATGACCATGGTCAGTGCGCTGCTTAGCCTATACTTATCATGTAAAGCCCCGATCATCACAACCCTTTGGTCAATACCAGAGGACTGTCTTTGATGACAGTGTGAATGGAAATGAGGAATTTCAATGGATAAAAATAGTTTTAAAATCACTTACAACACCCATGTCTGGTGCTTACATTCTGCTTTCGATTTTGGCGACGACGAATGGGAAGTCAGTGTTCAGCTGTCTCCTTAGTCCTTTCCACTGCTACATTGTGGTCGGGTGTGCACGTCACTGGCCACAAGAATCCTGGTAGACTTCCCAATGATGATGATGATGATGATTACATGTATATTATGCATTGTTCTGTAATTGTAGGTTTGCCGGCAATAACTCTGCCAGTTGCTCTGTCTTCAAACCAACTGCCAATCGGCCTACAGTTCATCGGTCGACATTACGATGAACAGCGGTTACTGTCAGCGGCAAAAGCTGTTGAACAGCTGGTTAACTTTAAACCATTAGCGCTAGATTTTCTGGACGATTAAATTATTTGCATAGGTGTTTTGTGCATATGATATTTTATACGGCACGTTTCAGTACACTGTATCTAGATAAAAAAAAATTCTATATCGTGCTAATGATGGCGTCAGTAAATATAAATACTTGTAATCTGTTCTCCGATGTTTTTACCGATTTTCAAAGAAAACCATACTGCTGCATTGCTGATATTGTGTCTGGAGTTTAACTGTAAGTCAGAACAGTGGCTGTAGTACTTTGACGCTGTTGCTCGGGTGACAAGAACGCCATCCAGCAGTTCACAAAATTCTTCACGTTTGCGGGTCTAAGTCTAATAGTGGGTAACTTTTGAAAATTGCCTGATCAAATATGAAGGTGATTAGTTTTAGTGGATGTATTTGCTTGAAGGCAAAGAACGAACAGCTAAAGGAGGTCCAGTCCACATTTCTGTGTTTCCGTTTGTCATCCATTCATAAAAATGCCTTTGTCCCTAATGTCTTTATTAGACTCTGAAATATTGCTGCAGTTTTCGTTTGCTTTCAAAGTTTTACTGAAACTAAACTGCATCTAATCTGTATTTTTGTTTGACTTCTGTTGGTACTATTCATTTAAGCGTTTAATTTAGCATTAATGAAAATTTGTGAAAAGTTACCATTAGTCAATGAACGTCGAACACTAGATAGCTGCATTGGGTCATGACGCGACTCACTAGTGGTCAGCAGATTTTACCGTTTTTCTGCTCATTTGCAGGTGCCTTTATTTGTAATCGCCATTGAAAAAGTCCAGAAGTGGCCTCGAATTTTTGATTTACAAATTAGCAAAAAATAACATCCGTATTTAATTTTTTAATAACACATTCATTACGATGAGTAATACTAGTAGTTAATTACAAACAATGGGAAATTGCAATCACTAAAATGCATATCTTGAATACACTACTCGGTTGTACAGTAGACACACCATCGGAAAATTATACTTTTCCTAACCTTTAAGTTTTTTTCTTATTAGTTAAAAACTTTTGTGTAGTTTTGACGTCATCTGACGCCCTCTTCAGAAATGAATTTTAAGACTCTGTCAGCTGATGTCGAAACGTCAAAACTTTCAAAAGTTTTAAACTTAGGTTAGAAAAAGTATAATTTTTCGATAGTATGATTGAAATGCATAGTTACAATGAAGCGTCGTTTTGCAATGATTCGGATTTCAGAATGATGATCTCATCATTGATGACCGATGCTTTTATAAACGCCATCATTAAATATGTGACTTTGTGTAGGCCTAATCAGAGACGCAGATTTTGACGGTCCCAGTATGACGCTTCAGATTTTGACAGCTCCTAGTGGAGAGCAGTGAAGAGACTGGACAATGAGGCGAATGACGATGGACTAGAGTGAGCCGAGAACTGCACGTAAAACAGACGAAGGCACTTTGTTTATTTTATGTCCTACTTTTGTCGCCTATCTTTCGCTGTCTTTTCGCTGAGATTGATAATACACGTTCTGTGCCGCTATAGGCCTACAATGGACTTTATGTCAGCCTCGAGACTTTTTATGCGTCAAAATTTAAAAGTGATTTGCATCTCTGTTGTGCATAGCAGAGAAGCGAAGACAACAGTAATTACGTGACGTCAACTTCGTCAAACCGGGTGCTTGTGGGGTCAACTTTGAGGCTCGAACTTTGACATTCCCTAAACCTGTGAACGCCGTTGCTCAGTTAAACGTAGGCCTATACCGATATCTTCGTTCTTTTTGCTAGAACTCGTCTTATACCGCTTCTTGGCGTATCTTTCTGCGAATGTGGACGCTCTGTTTATAGCTGAGCCTCTGGGACGTTCCACAGCATCTGATGGCGTCGTTATGACACATTCTCATTATGGACGACAGACAGTGCGTCGCACCAGACTGTGCGCAAATATCGCTTATTGGATACAATTATTATTATTACTGTATGCGTACCGGCAGTTTACCGCATAGTCTGACACCGAAACTCATTCGGTGCTGCTGTTAATGTCTATTTATAATCGTCTTACAAACACGGAGACATCATAGGCCCGCCATGCGTCAGCGGTGCATTTCCATCTATTATTGATGTTGACATATATCATTTAGGTCAAAACTTATGTGGCCCGAGGTGCGCCGTCATTAGACATCAGCTTGTCGTATAGACTAATGCTTTGCTCGGCTCTATCCTATATAGCAGCTTCCCTTTCTGTCTTTAGAATTAAGTCACTGACACTTAGTTTCTTTTTCAGATCAATGTTTGTATAGTGTAATCTTTGTCAATGTGTTGACTGGAAATATTTGTTTCTACTCAACTCTGCATTTGCATTTGACGTATTTGACGTACGATAAAACTTGCTAGCTTTTACTGTCGTTACCTCAATACCTCATCTCATCAGCTTCTTTCTAAGCTTTGATTTGAAACTAGTATTTCTATCTGCAGCTGACGCTATGAATCCATTCTGCTCTTAAATTATGTCGGTTAGGTTTATGCGAAAAATCTTCCAATTTTTGCTCAAAATTTAACTGTAACCTTGTCAAATATTTACCCCATAGAACGTTCGCAGCACCCCATTCGTGTATGAATGGGCTTTCATTCCGGAAAAATTACTACACATTTCATAAGCTTATCTCAGGATTATGCGATTTTGCCACTTTGACTTTAACATGTTGTCTGCAAAAATATGTTATTAACGGACTTTCATCACGTGGATAATACGGCTTCGGTTGTCGGGTAAGTCACTCGTTAAAAGAAGCGAGCGTATATCGGCGCAAATACCGGTAACTGAGGCGCCAGCGCGACGCCAGCAGTGAACATGCATGTGGGCCTATCTGAGGCGCGATCTGCCGTGATGCGCGTACGGTACGGTAGTTAACGATAGCTCGTCTGCAGCAGATGATCGCAGCGCCGATGAATTTATGGCGAGGGCAAATGCGTCGATCTGGCGTCGCCAGTTGATAAACGCAAAAGGAAACTAGAACGAAGCGAAGACAACTGAATAGGTCAGCGTCACTGCGTCGTGTCTCGTCCAAGGTAAGTTTGTAATATTGTGTGACAGAACCGCTTTGTTCAATTAGGAATGTAGCAATTCAGTCGCATTGTCATTACGAAAAATTGTCCATTTTCCAGTAATTTTATTCAACGTAAAACTTTGTGTAAGAACGTCTAATACCACCCACATTTTGTTTCCGCCAATCTATTTTGGTGTAGCAAGACTGAGGGGCCTAAGGTTGGACTGCGTGATTGGGGTCCTGAAATATAAGACTTATGGGGGTTGGGAGATAGCAGCAAGCTTCGTCCACGCGAGCTAAGGGCTCTAGGTAAGTGAAGCTTAATCCCAGCTAGTGGCGTAGCCAAGGGGTGGGGGCAGGGGCCCAGGCCCCCAATCCTCTAGATAAAACATCAGCATACGTTTCAACTGCACGAAATTTGTCAATTTGGTCAGTTTATTTTGACGAAAATAATTAAAATCGTTGCCACCAGATTTTATCTTTTAAAGGTAATATGCACCAAATTCTATTTCGGCTGCGGCTCCGCCCCAGACCCCACTGGGGGAGCTCACAGCTCTCCCCCAAGCCCCCTAGCTGGAATTTAGGGGGTCCTATTTCTAAGGGAAGGAAGGGAAAAAGGACAGGACTATGGGAAGGAATGGGAGGAGTAAACGGGGGAGGAAAAGGAATGAGAGCAAAAAGGGGGAAAGGACGGAGAAGGAAGGGAGACGAGGCCATTCAGTTGAGGTTTTTGGCTACGCCACTGATCCCAGCCACCAAGAGTTTATGCTTTGTTGTTTTCAGATGACGTCTTTTTACTAAGGAATTTCGTGTTTACACACTTTGTTCTTTTAACTTTTAGGAAGTAGACATGTTATTTTTATGCGCTATTTTCGTGTCGCCCCGCTCAGGGCTGTCAGGAGCTCGGGACCCCAGTTTGTTTCTAGTTCCTACTTGCAACGCCATTGCTTACCTTGAGCAGTGTGACTTAAAATGCTTATGTATGGTATAAGGCCTATGCTATGCTGTGTTCTACGGTAATCATAAAAGTGAATCGGCGAGAACAGTTGGACTGAGATGAAAATGCTTTTGCCTATATCGTTGAATATTTTCTGCGATCGCCCACGCATGGCAGGGCAATACGTGTAGGTCTATAATACGGTTTCTTTCCGGCCGTTGAGCCTTACGCCAGTGTCGGCCGATATTGGCCAAATTATACATCTTGGTGACGGAGACAAGACGACGTGTGACCTTAGCCTATCTATTACACATGTAGAGTGTACACTAACATTACAGCAGCTGGGGAAACTGCTTTGACGTCTGCAATTACAAGTAGTCTATGCGAGAACTTGTGGTTTGCGCGTAATCCGAACAGGTCGTTCTTATACATACACCGTGGGCCATAAAAAGTGCAACATTTATCCTTTGGTATATTTTTGGCAAATACAGTCAGAAGTTGAAAGATTATAAAGCTGAGTAGCCTATAGTTTTTCATAATCATAATTCATTTCGTAGCTGGGTGTCACCTCACCTGCCATATGGGATCACACACGGTTACCTGCCACCGGACAAAGGTAAACGCGCCCCGCCGTAACCCCAGCCAAGCATGCTAGTATTCATTCACTTAACTCGCAATGATAGTAACCTAAGTTGATTTAGGTGGCTGGTTTTATACTGAAACGGTAATATATTAGTAGCAGAGCCCTGTACGTCGCAGACGAACAGACGAACTGGCAGACACGCACTGCGGCTTCGTTAGGTCGGCCGCATAATACACCGTGTCTCAAAAATACGTGTCGCTTTTATTTTCTGAATAACTCCGTGAAACTTTGGCCAATTTTGACAATTTTTGGCACACAACATCAGGAAGAAACGTAACATAAAGGATTATAGTTTTGTTCATCTCGCTTTAGTACTGTTGCTACATTACTTTGTGAAATTTAGAAGTCGTAGCTTGGCCATTTGCAACAACGAATTCATACTGGGCAACGCATGCGTCGGCTCAGAAAATCACTGAGACCACAAAATTATTGAAAATCCGTTACTTATTTAGCATTAATGATATTCTGAAGTGTATATGTTTTATTTTTGCTTTTTTATCACTGTTTTATTGCTTTTATTATTTTACCTATGTACTATGGACGTTTTCTGTCTGAACTAAAACTTGATTGATTGATTTTTTTTTCAGATCGTACATCGACGAACTGAAATTATGCATCAACAGTGAGTGAGCCGCTTTGGGTCAGCGGTTATGAAACGTGCTGTTGGCGAGTGGTGTCAACGTCTACCGCTTGCGTTTGTGCTAGAAAAGGACATTTTGAGCACATGCTGTAATATAAATGATATGACGTGACACATGTGACGTTTACAGATATAACAACTGTTGCTCTTGTTTGTCACTACTCAGTAATTCATTTCTGAGTCGGCGCATACGCTACCCGGTATGAAGTTACTGCTGTAAATGGCCAAACTGCGACTTCTGCATTTCACACGGTAGCGTATCGACAGTAATGCCCGAAACTATAGTTATTTACTTCGAGTTTCTTCATGATGTTGCTTGCGAAAAATTATCAAAGTCGGTCAATGGTTCGTGAAACTATTCAAAAATAAATGTGGCACGTATTTTTTGAGACACGGTGTAGTATCAGTTATAATGTTACAGTTATAACATGGCAGTTGTTCTACTGTTATTGGGTATATGTGTTGTTAGAAATCGGCTGACAGCCGCGCAGTGCTTTCCTTACGTGCTCGTCATTTCAGTGTTATAATCCTGCCGCGAGAAACCTACAAACATGACGCTCAGCATGCCGGTTACAGCGTTCATCATCGTTGTCACCAGTTTCCTAACGTCAGTCGACTGTGCAGGTACGCACAACAAGCAAAAACGCTTTTTGTATGCATAAAAATGGCACGATTCATAACGCCTGTGCATGAAATAATTTATCGTTTGTTCCTAAATGCCAGTAGTACTTACGGCCTTGTGGAAGTCAAGCAAGTAGTTAGGCCTACATGCATGTAAAGCACAAAATCATTTTTAAGTGCGAATTCTCTGTGCTTGATTTTGCACGCAACTACGTTTAAAATGTTTTATTTTTGAAAATTTTTCACGCCAAATTCTCGCCAAAATGTAGCAGGACATTTTAACTTACAAATACAATCATTTGCAAAAATGTTTAGAGCTATCGACTTAAATCTGGCTACAAATGCATGGTATAAATCGTTTCATTTTGCAATGCCACCATTCCGACGTTCAAGACTCGTTCGACGTCAACGCAGCTTGTCTCCATTCAGTTAATGTCCGTGTAGCCCTTCGACCTTCCAGAAGACCACTAAAGGTTGTTTCACGTGCTTGGATCATTTGTGGGACCAATACTTGAAGATGCAAATATTAATGTGTAATCTGAAATTAGGACAATGAGAGTAGGTAGTTTGTAAGCTTTTTACCGGTCGTTCAGTGCTACTATATTTGGCCGTATAGGTCGTTTAGCAAGTGAAGAAGTTGTACTTCACTTAATTAAGGTGAAATGTTTGCCTGTTCTATTATATGGCATAGAAGTGTGTCCTTTTAATATAGGGGCCTATCTGATATGCGTTCACTAGAATTTACCGTAAAACGCATTTTTACAAAATTGTTTCACACTTATGACTGCGCTATAATTGACAGTTGTATGTCGTTTTTGGTTTGTCTGTGAGTGAACTTGTTGGCCAACGTGCCCATAGATTTTTGTTTAAATATAATATGCTGGACAATTTATTGTGTAAGGTGTGCCAGTTGCAGTGATAATGTTTAGTAGGCCTATTTGAGACTGTTGTAACTTTTTATATGTATGTGCCATGCGTACGCATGAGTGCTTGTTTTTTTTTGTTCATGATGCTATCGGAATTTTTCGATGAATAAAGTTAATTAATAGTCGTCATAGTGGCTGTTTTTGTTGTTGTGGTTGTGGTGTAGTAGCAGACCTACAGGTAATCGTAGTTGTCGTATGTGATATGCCTCGGCTTACGTCAGATAGCATAATAATAGTTGTTTTGTTGCAGAGGACAGATTCGGCAAAGGTGATCTACAAGCTGCCACTGGAATCATCTGGTAAGTCATTTTACTACACACATGTGCAAAATTACAACCCATCGCGTTGATTTTGCTGTGAAACGTATTTGTTGTTGCTATATATTATTGTTCTTATTAGTCATTGTCATTGTCGGCGTCGTTCTTATACTTAGATTCCTGTTTAAAAACGATGTGCAAAATTAAGCGCTGCAAATATTCTCGTTTTTGTTTTTCTTGTCATGGTTGTTGGTCTCGTTCTCGTTCTCGCCATATTTTGGTCTCGTTAACATCCCTGCTGACTGATGGCGTGATCAGTCGTTATTTTCTGCAGCTCTGTAGGTCATTATGTTGGTGTTTGTTTTGCTGTTGTCGTGTCTGTTGTGATGTAGGAAGCACTTGGCTCGGCTGCGCGGTGGACAGGACGACGTCGAGGAGGTAGCGATGAAATTGTTAGCTCGACGTCGAGGCACCAGTTCGTGCGTACGTCACTGTCAGTCCGTTACAGAACCTACTCTCTGCCTCGCCCTCTGTATTCTGAGAGCCACGAACGCCGCTCACGGTCCCATGGTGTCGGTCCGGCGGTCAGCGACATTCCTGGGCGACCCCAGTGACTGTCGGGACGGTCTACCGTGCGACAGCCGCGTGCATGTGAAAGACACTGCGGACATGATGCGAGCGTCACGGGAAGACTACGACGGATGGCGCCACTCGTTACCGCCGCAAGTGACCCAGTCCAAACGAGGCTACAACGACGTCGTCGATCTGTGCATTGCGTACAATTGTCCACACGTCGTTCCAGGCTCGCTCGATTTCATGCGATGCGTCCAACAGTTCCACTGCATGTAGATAGCTGAGCTTTGAAACTCTGCACCGGGTGTAATACTGACAGCTGCTGTTGAGCTTGAAGTTATCGCTATTAAATGTCGACAGAAATGTTCGTGTATCTGTTTACTGTTGGCTGTCAACCATTTCTATAGACGTACTATACGTATTGTGAACGAGGCTCAGGTGCTTTTGTTTACACTAATCGCGTCGAAGATGGTGGTTTGGCTTAGATGGTAACGTCGTTTGTCGCATCAACGAAGTTAATCAACGTCAAGCCCGGTTAGTACTTTGATGGGTGTCTGTCGGCAGGCGGATAAACCATCCCGGTATGTAACCAGCCACCCAGGTCAACTCAGCCTGGCCACCCCTCCATAGGTTGGCGCAGTGAGTACCAGCAAAAGCTGGGACGTAAACAGGCACACTGCGCGATGCACTAGCTTCGTATTCGTGATCTGGCAGTGCGCATGAACTGGTGTCTGGCAGAGGGCTAGGAAAACGGAGATTAGCACCACGCAATAGACCTTAAGGCTTGGGGAAAACTTGAAGTTTTTTTACAATCGCATCGAACACGTGCTGCCTACAGGTTGAACCAAAAATTGAGACCAAAGGCCGAAAGCGGGGTTGGGTTTTGTGGACGGCTGTCGGCCTGGTCGCTAACACATCTTGGGAGTGGAAGAACTCTGAAAACGCATCTGGAGAAGATAAAATGTCGTTTAGTTTTACTGTATAAATGTGCGTTCAGAACATCTCATTACACAAACTTCGATAGTCTAATTTACACTTTTTTCTCTGCAGCAGCTGAGCTACAGTTTTATTTTCAAAACTCATCTCTGTAAAAAAAACCTGTAACAGTTTCAGTGTAGGCCTACATCAAAAGCGAAAGAAAGATATCGCATGGCTGAATCACGTTATAATCGGTGGTGAACTGAGCAACGCCAGCTAATGGACATTAGAATAGAACATTGTCACAATAATGCACACAAGTGGAAAAGTAACAACATACTATAGTTGTCGATTTTTACACGTCGCTTTTGAAGTTTGAGACGTAAGCCCATGCAGCTTTACCGAAGAAGACAGTCTGGGATGTCATTTGAGGTGCTTTTGTGGCTGCATTAGCATACGGCGAAGCTAGCGACCACAAGTGCAGCAGTAAAATCGTGATTTTCGACGACTAGAGCGCATGACTGTAAACTGCAGAAAACATCAGGTAATGCGAAACTTTGGGTCAATTGATTATTCGGCTCAGCGTCCAAGATCATTTTCCGCACACCTGCCGGTAGCAGATTTTACATTATTGTCACTGCTCATAAATTGTGGACTGTACTGCAGTGTCAAAAAAAACCGGAAAAAAATTACGACTCAGGAAAAGAACATCGTTTACTTCATTTTTCATGTCACATCGTTTTTCATAACAGCAGGGTACTCAAAAATAAAGCTTACGATGTAAAAATTACACGTGATATGTAAGCTTATTTAATTTCACAACAAATAACTAAAAACCTAGCTGTGACTAGGATAGCCAACCGTACTAAGTGTCAGTGACTTTCAAAGTCATACAAGGTCGATGATTTTTTTCATCTTCCTATTAATGATTAATAGTAATTTAGGCTCTATCTCGCATCGTTTAGCCACAATAACGCGTAACGGCCTTTAAGGTCATCCAAGGTCAATGACTTTTATTTTATCTGACAGAGCGTAGTTAATGATTAATAGTAATCTTGGCCGTATCTCTCACCGTTTCCGAGATTTGGCCATTTTTCCGTTGAAAACGCACATTTTTCACCCCCGTCCATTCAACCCCAAATTTGAAAATGTTTCTCTTGCACTGAAATTTTGCATGCTTAGGTTTAAGGCACAGGGCTGATTATTCGTATAAAAGTTTTCTTTCACGGCTTAACGCTTAGCAACAATACATTCGCTACAGACAGACAGACGACGACGACAGACGACGAGCGTACCATAAGCTCGACCACCAAGGTACGGTCAGCTAAAAACCCCAGGAATTCTAAAATTTTGATAAAGTTTTTAAAAATGTAATCTTAAAAACTAAACTTTTAAAATCTTTATTTAGCTTTGACTACCAAGTGAGAACTACTAAAAAGCAACTGAAGAGAAAAGCAGTCACGGAACATATTCATGTGGCTTTATGACTGCTGGTATGTTGATAATATCAGATATCGTTTCTCAATTAGTGCTGCCGTCTACAGAATGGAAACGAAAATAGCACAGAATATCGGAACAACATAATGTTGTAGCCTAATCTAGACTTGTTCCGTTTTCTTGGGCACATTTAAACCAAACGACGTGGCTATTCCTTTTCGACATGCATAGCCGTTTGGACACAGTGTGCTAGTGCGACAGACAGACAAATTTCAGATAAATTTCTCGTACAAATGCACTGCGCTTATGCACACACACACACACACACACACACACACACAAAACGAGGGGACCAACATTGTAGCCTATTGCAAAAGGGTAAAACATTTATAATGGCTTCGGCATAAATATTCATCATAAACCAACGTAACCATGTCAGCGACTTTGTACTATACGATAGGCTACGCATAAAACATTTGTTGTTTTTGTTGTTGTTGCTGCTGCTGCTGTCGTCGTCGTCGTTGTCGTCGTCATCTCGACCTGCGCTCTTGACAAGACATTGCGCTTCTCGCTTTCTGTGAAGTGCTTTTCAAGCATGTTGGCCATACACCGTCCGCCATAAAAACGTGCCACCAACCAAACCTTTGTCAATATCTTTGACAATTATTGATCCGTTTTTGAAATTCGTTCAGTGGCACATATTGTATAAAATATTTGCTATAAAATAATTACTAAATTTTATACCACACTTTAGCTGCGTAGAAATGTTAATCAGCTAGATGATCATCGAATTTGTACACGACGGTATAGCGTCGCAAAACGCAGCAATGTAGACCTAGACCTACAACAAAACATCATGATGCGAACAGCCAAAACCGACAGATGTTGTGTAAAATCTGAGATACTGCGACAAATAAACTTCCAAAGGGTAAAATTACCACGTTGTTTAATGGTGCTAATAACAGCATAGAGAGAACAGAGAAACAATAAATCGTGATTCAAGACTGCTGATAACTTTCCCGCACAGACGAAATGTTCCAGTCAGTTGCACTGGTACTGTCAGTCTGTCAGTAAAAAAACACACAAACAATATAAAAAAGACAGCTAGCGAAGGTTTGCCGGTTTGGCCGCATAAAACTTTTCGTAATGACTGTACGCAAATACTATAGGCCCCCGATACACAAACACAATACAATCTTTTCTCTTAAACCACCAAGTCATTGTTACACTAAACTGATGCTGTCAATTAGAGAGAGGGGAGAACGTTTTATCGACATGATCATTGTCATAGAACAATGATGAAAATCACAGCTAACGTGCAGCAGCTGACGTTATGTGATGACGTCGTTTGACGCAACATTAATGAGCGGCGCTAGCGCGCACGCGGACGTTAAGACAAAAATAATTGCGCCTCCGTGAAGGGTTGGTTGACTGCTGGCATAGCGGTAAATCCGCTTAGCCGCATGTAAATCCGCATGCAGGCTGCGGAGACTGACAGCGCCACGTGTGTTGCTCGCTATAGGCTGCGTGGATAATGCTAATCTTAGCCTACTCGCCACACAGTGAAGTCAGTGATTCTATCTCGCAGATCGATGATATCACCTGAAAGTAAAATACCGGTAAATCAAAGTATACAATATTTTATGTCTGCTATTTGGACTCATTTTAGCTCAGCATTATAGTAAGCTTACTGTCGGATATTTTGTAATTCCTCTCATCTTTAACAACCAAAACAACTGTCAGAATTACACTAATAAGCAGACAGCTCAACTGTTGTTTCAAACACTGAGTACTTTGTTAAACCGTTGTCCCGCGTGCGATCAATAAGTATTACTGTCAGTCTGATGAAATGACAGCTCGCTATAACAACTTTACACGAAAACAATAATTAGCAGTTTTCTGTGCCGGTATGAGGCCTACTCTAACCAGTATATCTTGTATGTTCTAAGAACTAATACAGCATGTGTTAGGTCATAAGTATAAAAAGTAAAAAAAGCGTCGTGACGGGGAGAGCAGGGACAACTGTCCCATTAAATTTTATCCCCTCGACAAAAAATGCTGCACAATTTTGTCTCAAGTTACAAAATTGTAAGTTAAAAACCTTTATTTTTGAAGAATTTATAAGCAAACTTATAATCTAACCACCACGTCTCTCGAAAAGTTGCAACTTTTTAGCCTTTAATCTTTTTAATCCACGTGGGTTGCTGTTCTAAGCAATCAGTTAGTCAATTAATCAGTCTGTCAATCAATCCTTATTTACTCCATCGAAAAAGTACAATGCACGCTAGAAAAAAAGACTAAGTAGAACAGCATGTCATTTATTGAAAAGAAATAGCACACCATCAGATCTGCTCTAATAACTGCTTGACGACGCAGTTAATGCAGCGTATACAACAGTATCACAGCTAAGCGCACAGACGTAACGATTGTACAAATATTTCTCAACACTCAAAAAAATATCTAAAGTCAGTATTATGCAGCGAACGTCGTCGTTAGCGCAAAGACTTTTGTTTATTTGTCTTCGGCTTTCAGAAACTAGCAGAACAGAACGGCGGCGGCGGCGTTTCTCGACATTTTTTTCAGTTCAGCTGTCTGTCGTCGCTACCAGAGTGTGTACAGATAGATAGCCAGCCATTAGTGGCTATATACGTCTGCGCTCATCACGTGTTGCAATGATGTACGCAAGAACCAGCAGCAGGAGTCATTAACAGACGACAAACATCGCATCACATCACATTTCAGTCACTCTCAGGTAATACCATCAGAGCACATTAAATCAACCGGGTGGTCATTTTCATCGCTCCTGCCACGGAGGGAGGGAGTGGGGAGCGAAGGTGGGGGAGCGGTTCTTTGTAAGAATAGGTCGTCGTGGTCGTCGTGACGACGTTGGTGGCGGCGCGCCGTGCAGTAGGTCGTGCGGGCACGCGGCGCCACGCGGCCACTGCGGTCGGTCGGCGTGGCCGCCCGCCCGGTCTCACCGGCTCTGTCGCTGCTTCTGACGACTGACCGTGTCTCCTCCACGATTAGCTTCATTTGTGCGCGCCGCTCGCCTCGCAGTGTCTGCGCGCTGACGTGCCGCTGAAGCGCTCTGCTCTGCTGACTGCCCCCGTCGACTGCCACTCACGTACGACCTGCTACTGCAGCGGCCGCGGGTTAAACGAAGACTGCCGATAATCCCCTAGGATAACATTACAGTTTAAATTCGTAATACTTTCACGTAACAATATCGTAGGTCCAGGGACGTCGAAAGCCACATCGGGGCCCGGGAAAACACTCGCGGGGCTCGTCTGAGGAAAACATTATAGAATTTTTTTTTCATGGCACATTCTGCTGTACTTCATATTTTTGAGCGACGGCAAGGCCCTAAACGTCGCCGGGCCCGGGGCACAATAATTTCATTTTTTCTCTCTTCTCTCGACGCGCCTACATAGGTTATCTATTCACATTGACGTAGGCCTATGCAAAATTGATAGAGCTCCATTACATAAACATCATAGGTGCACAACTTTAATGCAGCGTGCATCCTATAACTGCAGAAGGTAAAAATGTAATTTTGTCGGCTACCGGAATATGTTAAGCATCATAATGTACGAGTTTTACATACCCATTTAATCTGGGAAAAATTGATGCAAGAACGTATGATCAGATAACACACGAAAACGCTTAAACGAAGGAATCACATTATTTTGCATTTTTGCTTTTACCGCTTTGCCTCCGTATGAAGTTTGCTGCATTTGCACACGAAAAAACTGAATGTAAACCGGCAGTGGTTCTTCCGTGAGAATTGATATCTGCGGTGCAATACTCAAAAGTATCACACCGTAGCATCGGCATAAACACTCCAGACGACAACACAGAGAAAAATGCTCTAATGCTATGTCTTTATTGCCGTGTGAATTGTTAAGCTGCACGAGATAAAAAAATTCAGTAACAGTTGTATTGCAATAAATTTCTCACAACACAAACATAACACAAAGTATATTAACATCGTAAATAACTTGATAATTTTTAGTTACGTTTACAGCAAATTTTTAACGCCAATTTTTATGCATTTTAATTATTTTCGTACCGTCTACATTAGCTTATAACAGAAGGTGTAATTAGTATTTGAGCATCTTTAAAGTTATACGAAGTTCAAAGTACATATTGTCACAATTATTAATTTTCAAATTCAGTTATGAGTTTTATGAATCGATATAGTTTATTTGTTTTAACGACTTTGTTATTTTACAACATTGGCGTAAGGTGTTGCTGGTTGTTATTATTATTGTTACATTTTGTTCCATTTCTACTCTTCGTTACCTACGTTTTATTGCAGTTAAATTGATTTTATCGCAGTTAAATTAACCTTGATTTAACACGCTAGTTTTACTTATGTATAAGTTCATATTAGCGTCTGTTTTGGCATAAAATGATTTTTTTGTGAACTAAGGTGTCGTTTAAAAACTACTTTCATTCTGAAATTATTCAAGTAACATAATAAAGTGAACAGAGTGACCAACTAGCAGACAAACAGAAGAGCCATTGGCGTGGTGGAGCACGTGACTCAGGAATATTGAATTTTTAGGATGTTTCTGTTGTTGTTTCAGGTTTAATATAACTCAAACTTATTGTCGTCAAAGTCGTTTCGCATTTTACACGCGAATGTTCAGGCCTATCATCTTTGCCATTGTTTATTGCATGAATTTAATAATATTTTTACGTCAAGTTTAATTAACCATCTGTTTGTTTTGCGCAGCCTTTGCACCAAATCCTGGCGACACAACAGATGAAAGTAGGCCTACCATCCACTCCGGACTATCGGTATAGTTGTTCTATCAGTGGATAATGCTGTCGTGTCATACGTGTTTGCAGTGCTGCCGCGAGACGAACAATACCATTCAACTTCCTTCCGCTCTAGCAGTCCGTCTTGCCATATAATCTTCCACGTCTCGCCTGTATGACGCTTATAGTCGATGTTATTGAAACTATGAGACGATCTGGAGTGAGCTATCATCAGCTATCCGTGCCCGGTGAACGAGCGTAGGCGACTTCAGCTATACACTGTGTCTCAAAAAATTGGGCCACTTTTATTTTCTGAATAACTCCGTAAAGCATTTGCTAATTTTTGATAATTTTTAACACGCAACATTATAAAGAAACTCGACGTAAATGACTATATTTTAGTTCACCTCACGTTAATAATGTCGCTACACTATTTTGTGAAATGAAATGAAGAAGTCGTAATTTGGCTATTTACAAGAATAAATTCATACTGTGTAGCGCATGCATCGGCTCAGAAAATCACTAAGACCAGAAAATGACTGAAAATTTGTTACATATTTAACATTAATGATATTCATTTTAATACTGTACGACGACGAACTGAAATGATGCATCAACAGCAAAAGAGCTGCTCTGTGTCGCGAGTTATTGAACGTGCTGTTGGCGAGTGGCATCAAAGTCCACCACTTGCGTTCGTGGTGGAGGAAAACATTTTGAGCACCTGCTATAATAAAAACAATGCGCCGTAACACGTATGACTTTTTGAGAGAGATAATAACTGTTACTCGCATTGGTAGCTATTGAGTTGATCATTTCTGAGCCAACACATGTGCTACCCAGTATGAATTTATTGTTCTAAATAGCCAAATTATGATTTTTGTATTTTACAGGATAATCTAGCGACAATATTAAGGTAAAGTGGGCTAAGATACAGTCGTTTACGTCAAGTTTTATTACGATGCTGCATGCCAAAAACTATGAAAATCAGACAATGTTTCACGAAGTTATTCATAAAATAAAACTGGTCCCAACTTTTTTGAGACACGGTGTAGTTCTGGTGAATTGGTGTAATGGTTAACGCACCCCTCGAACCTGTTAACCAACTAACCGGCGAACTTTTGGTCTTAAAATACATCGACGAAATAAGCGGCAATAGCACTTTTTGGTCTTTTCCAGTCTCAAAAAGTGCGCAATAATGGCCCAGTGAGTCGGATAGAAGACATGTGCTAATCTTGTCAATTACAGCCAATGACCAACAGGTGCTGACGTATATGAACGCTTGCTCCTCAATGTGTGGCCGTTCTTATAGACCACATTATGGGTCTTGCCCGTCCGTTTGTTCGTCCGTCCGTCCGTGATTCTCTCCCGTACGGCATAGGGCCGAAACTCGATAAACAAAAGACGCAGAAAAACTAAAATTGGCGTGAACGTTTTCCAGAGCAGGAAAACCGGTGTTTTACTTTTTAGCCCAAAAGCTCAAAGTCGACGTCAAGCTGCATTGTGTCTTAGTGAGACGTGGTCGAGATGTGTGTATGACGCTTGTAGAAAATCGTGCTGTCGATTTATTTTTCGCGTCTGATTAAGCTTACTGTAGTATTTCTCGTCGTGTGCGTTACATTTTCTTGTTGATTTAGTCGTCAGTCGTGTTTGTAGCACCTCTGCCCTGGCATCGTAGATGTGTGTCTAATGCTATGTGTAGATATCACTGTGAATGTATGGCTGATTGTACCTGTACTTGTAAGTAAGCTTGTGGTGGTAAGGCGACTTCTACGTTACGTGAC
>Ga0209367_1002989_pt1 | contig 22717 bp, 11 predicted proteins | sample WorMetLIZISLAND2_FD_187412 | JGI IMG/M metagenome (GOLD analysis project Ga0209367, IMG submission 187412) | Marine gutless worms symbiont microbial communities from Max Planck institute for Marine Microbiology, Germany - Olavius geniculatus... ... | reverse complement strand
CTTCGACGTTATGATTGACATTTGTACTGAACAGAACATCCGTCACAAAATATTTGAACATTTTAGCTGTGCAGTAAAAGTAATTAGTTTTTAAGTAGGCCTAGTAGTTTTTTTTTGTTTTTACTGTCAAATTTGGATTCACTGGTTTGTCTATTGTTACATTGTCTTGCATGGCTTTTTTGTTTGTTTTTACTGCCTGTCATGGTGAATAAACTTCATCAAAAAACAACACGTCGTTTATCACATGTGCGGCCGACGCCATCTTGGCTAATATCGACAGACGGACAGACAAGCGGACAGAGGACAGACAACCCGTGTCGTAGGGCAGACTGTTGAGCTTAGCTAAGCATAACGGTCAGCTTAAAACAAGAAAAATCAACGCGAATGGCGAAGTGAGCTGCTACAAATAGCAACGATGACGTCAGGACTCAGTGTGGGTTTAAGCTAAGTGGAATCCTTGGCAGGAAGCGGTCATCCATGGCAGCCTAAGGCGACGAGGCGTCAGTGGGCAAGCAACCGGGCGGGGAGGCGTGACGATCCAGCAGCCAGCTTCGCCCTCGGCACAGTACAGCACGACTGAAGGCCGCGTCTTCGCGTGTTGCGGAAGCGGCGATCGATTCGCATTAGTAGAATGAATTTGATTAGGCTACGTGTCGTCGGCGACGTGCGCCTTCCGTCCGGTAGCATTACGTCAGCGTTGTGTCGTCACAGCAGCTAGCATATTGACTGACAGACGGCGCGAAATGGCACCCGACGACGTCGCAGCACCGAATGTTATCACACCGGTGGCCTATAAAAAGCAAGCCCCGCCAACTTTTAAACATTCGCAATTTCGCCAAATATCAACCGATTTGAAAAAATTCTTAATCCACCAGCCAAATCGGCGGTTAACTTCGAAAACAATAAAATGTCAAAAAATCCCATCTTATCCTAACCTCGTGTAATTAAAAACTGTCAGCTTTAGAGTACTGAATGCTACCTTGTAACATACAGGCCTACTTTTTCTGAAGCTTGCTGTATTTCACAAGGTATGAAGCGACGCGTCTGAGGATGTGACCGCATCTTTCACTAACTGCAAATCTACTGCTAAGTAAATTGCTAAGCGAATTTCGGTCAGAAATCCACTTTTTATCGGACCACACTGTGTAGGCCTATAGCCAAGCCGCCTGTGTCCGTTGCCATTAGCGTGTTTCCGTGCATCTGCGTTTGATCTGCGTGTCACATGTCGCCGAAAATAGCGAAGACTTCGCTCTGGACGTTGCGTGCTAAAAGCGGTGACCAGGTCGACTAGGCGATGAACGTGACCGACAACTGACCAATTTAGCAATGGCTGAAATCGTTAGACATTAAGAAAAACGGCTGAAAACGATTCCCCCAACTTTCTAACTTTCTTTTCCTTTCCTCGTTCCGTTTCTCTTTCTTTTCCCCCTTCCGTCCAGTTTTCATTCCGTGTCGTCCTCCCAACAACTAGGAGTGTTGTCATGAGAGGCAAATGTTGCAAATAAGGTCAATTCTTAAAAAATGATGCCTGAGATGATATTCTCTTGCATGCAGAAAAGCGCCAGCTAACTGAAAATGCATAGAACTTGGCATGCTTGCAAACACCATTGTCCCTAACTAGAATGGTTATTAAATAGCAAGGGGGCAAATCATCATTGCATTTATTTATTCAAATGAAAAAGACTGAATGGATGAGAAATCTTCAATTTGCGTTGCATCCAGTAGCCGCATTAAAACATAATACAGGTCGATTTGCTGTACAGATCTTTGTACAACACGCTTCCAAAAACTTTACCAAAAAATCAAACTTGGCGGAATCTGGGCTTTATACGATCGAGTAATAGGGCTTATTTAGGCCTACCCTATTGGTGAACAAGTCAGGCTTAGGCTTCTGCAGACTATATTCACGCAACCGTACGCAAGTAACGTACAGCGGGCTTAAACGTCGCAGATGGCTCCCATTAAGGATGCAGGGAACTTGATCCCACAGGTATAGTAACCGTCGCTTAAATGCCACTTTACATCAGCTAAACCAGAAGCTCCACTACTCGAGCAGCGACGAGCACGTTACGCAATGCCGCCTACGTTTTTAAAACACACTGCATCTACAAAGTACTGTTCCGGTGTGTATAGGCCTATTCTCTATAGACTTCTACTGTTTCTAAAATTCAGATCTCCGTGTGTCACGAAGTACGTTCAAAATAGAACGGCTAGATACTGTCATTTATGTAACTTCAACATCCGAGTTATAAATTAATTTGTAAGTTCAAGATGTTTCGAAATTAGCATAAGAAATCTCTGCGAGAAACTTACGAGATCGTAAGTTGCTGACTTCGGGTGAAGATAGAACGATCTTACGAAGATCTATAGGAAAATTCGTGAAACGTTTTCAAAATCAGGCCCCATGCAGAACATGTATTGTAGCCTTAAGCTGCATTGCAGGGCTCCGCAGAATTGCAATATTAGTGCAAAAGGTACTCTTCTACTGCAGTTTTGTCAAGAAAGTTGTGCAGCGTCAGCGACTACTCTCTGCCAATGCTGATGACCTCTGCATCCAACGTGTCACAACTGACCGATTTGGTCAGCGAGTCTTTGCTGCAGGGACCGGTCACCACGCGAGCTGCCAGCACCAACGTGCTATCAGGACTGCTTTAAGCAAGCACTGAAGACGTGCCTGTTTTGAGCGTCGTTGCAGATCACAGCATATAGAGGGAGACGAACAATAGTAAAGATTGTTCTACCTCAACGCAAAATACCTGATGAATAACATGTCTGATACTGCTGACATTGAAAGAGAAATAAGAAATATGTTTATGTGATGCAATGTCTTAGTTACTTGGTTTAAATACTGTTCTTTGTCAGTTAAACGTGTTTTATTTAGAACATAGGCCTACGTTCTTTGTCTGTATAACATTGCGCTCTGGACTAATTTCACCGCTACTAATCTAAATAAATTGAAAGCATGTTACAACAAATGTATAAAGAAATTTTTTTGGTTTCTGTAGATTGGATAGTAGGGCCTATGACTCAGATCTTGATTAGGTTGCATTTGTCTAGTTTAGACACGCTCTTACACAATGCTAGAATCTCGTTTGATAAACAGTGTTCTACCTCCAGTAATTGTCTTATTCAGTACTTGGCTCAGCTTATGTCATATGCTGGTTTTTAATGCATTTCTTACTGTTCATACTTCATTTTGTTTCATTTATGTGTATTTCTTTTATGTTTGTGTTTTTTGCGTTTTTATGTAAAAAAGGTAAAGGTCGTCAATTTGTATAGCGCATCGTTGAAAACACGTCTCTAATGCGCTTTCGTCACTAACCAGAGCCGCCTGCCGCACGGCCACCGTGCCAGGCTGGCACAGCGGCCGGCTAGGCAACCCCAGTCAGCTGTATCAAGGTTTTCACCTTCCGTAACCCATGTAAATGGGTTACTACTCATTTTACCGTCCCACGGAAGGTAGAAGGCTGAGTCGACCTACCTGGCAGGCTTCGCACCGAGATGGTTTACCTGCCCGCAGGCAGTCACTCATCGCAGTACTAACCGGGCCCGGCGTAGAGTAACTTCGTTTCAGCCGAAACGCGTTACCAACTATGCCACACCACCAACCAACCAACTATGTGTTGTTTGCTGTGTGTGTTAATGGACTGATTTTCAAATAAATGGAAAAAATACGCACCATTCACCAACCGTTCAGCCAACCAGTCAATAGTTACCTCAATATTGCCTCGAAAGCAATATTGAGGTAACTATTGACTGGTCACGCCTCAATAATATTCAAGACGTCTATCACCACTCCGTCGACAAACGGCTTACTGGCTGTATTGTGGCCAAACCGTACGTCGTACGTTATTAGCAGACTATCATGTTGTTTGTTTGCTTTATTCAAAGAGAACGTATACGTTGTAATACTAATTTTGCGTTGAGGTGTAACAAAACAAATAACAACTGGCGTCATCGATCATTACGGAATTTTTTTTGCCTGAAGTTCGTAAAATATTGCCCAATCTTCGGGGAAAACATTTCCAATAATGACCTTGAGGCCAGTCACTGTTTGTGTGCATACTATTACATTAACATTAACATTACTTCACGCGTGCGAATGATACAACACATCGACTGACCTTGTTCATCATCGACGTTGGCAAGGTACTCCGAGGTAAGCAGCTGCTGAACCAAGGTCGTCTTGCCGACTCCGTGACTGCCTAGCACCATCACCTTGTAGACCTGCACGTCCTCGTCCTCGTCCTCCAAGTCATTGTTGTCGGCGTCGACGTTGTTTGTACGCCGCGAGTCAACATCTGCCGTGGTGGCGGCGCTGTCGATAGCTGTTTGGTCTGCCGCGGCAGAGTCACCGGTGGCGTTCAGGCGGTCGACGGAAGGTCGTCGAAGGTTGTCGGAGCCCAGCGTTAGTTCCACGCGGTAGCTGATGGCGCCGCCGCGGTCCCCCGCCGCTAGAGGGCGCTCGTTGCCGCGCAGAGACGTCCTCCGTCCCCCTTCACGGCCTGACGAAGCCGACGGCCGGATGATGAAGGAGTGACGCCTCGAGTGCGACCCAGCAGGACCGACCCCGAGACCGACCACTTCCGGTTGCTGGCGGGACGACCCGCCGGACGTGAGGCAGTTGACGGAGCGCCGACGAAGACTAGACGACGCCTGCAGTCCTCCAAGGAGCAGGTCGGCGTCGTTCGTTGGAGTGATGAGCAGCTGGCTTCCTCCACGCGGCGCCGTGATGATGAGCTGCGTCTGACTTCCACCTCCAGTGAGCAGCTGGCTTCCACGCCGACTGCCGCCCCCGCCGCCCCCGCAGATCTTGATGGAGTCTCCGCGGTTGACAACGCTGCCGCCTTTCTTCGTTGTGAAGCTGCGTACTCGGTAGACCCGACACGAGGACGAGGAACGAGGATTGATGTCACCGCTGACTTCTCCCTGTCCCTCGTTCTCCACCCCTCCACCGCCGCCGTCATCGACCTCGACTTCCAGTGACGCCGGGTCCAGCAGGTCGGCTCCTCCTCGCTGGTCACATTAAATCAAATGTTTCTTTAATACCGCATTATCGTCAAACAGCAATTGTACACTGAAGGACAAAAAACAACACACAGAGTAGTATCATAATGCCGGCGTCAGATCACAGTTGGTGGTCTGTCCCCATGTTAAAAGTTAAAACCCTATCTCGGCCTCCAAAACGGTGACTCAACCCTACCAAGAATAGCTATTTTGACGAGTGTGACAGCAAAAATATTTATTTCTATGACACACTCCAGCATAATTCTAGCTTTTTGCAGCCCAAAATTTTGCATTTGTGGACGAAAATTTTCCGATAAGTAGAGATTCTTCCGACAATTTTCCGACAGCCCGAAATTCCGGGTGTGCAACTGCCCCCTTAACCCCTTGCCACTGGCACTATATCAGATATACCTGATAGTGGTTCTTGGTCGAAGCTCGTCTGGTCTGGAGGTCGTCTGTGTGGTGTTCAGTGACTGGCGGTGCCGGCGACGCTCGACGTCTTCGATGTTGCTGTCTCTCGTTGTTGTTGTTGTTCGGTCCGTCGGCTACATCACTGGACGAGCGGGACCGCCGCGCCGGTACCGTCTGCGTCCGCTGCAGGTCGCGTCCGTCCTCGGAGAAGTCGAACTTGGACGAGCCGTCCGTCGGACTGGGCGGTTCAACGGCTACCGTCACCTGGGTGTTGAGACGACGTCGGTTATCACCACGGCTACCTGTAATAACAACAACAAGAAATCCAGCAGTCGCTAAGACAGCCGACAGTACTGGTTGTCAATGATCTTAAAGGTCATCCAAGGTCGATGATTTTCATTTTATCTGAAAGGACGTATGCCACTTTCTATTATTGATTAATAGTAACCGTATCTCACCGTTTTCGAGATATTTCCAGTTTTCTGTAAAAACACACAATTCAAACCCCCAATTTAAAAATGTTCCTTTGCACTAAATGGCTGAAATTTTGCATGCCGGAGTTTAGCTTACATGGCTAGTTATTCGTTTTCCAAAAAAGTGAAATAACTTTTGAGTTATACTGCCAATTGACGAACCAAGAAAGAAAAACAAGGCATAACTTATGCGGACGAAATAAAGGAAAAAATTAACAACGACTGCCAAATTACTCGCCGTTGCGTGACATATCGCTACAGCGATATAACAAAACAACAGCAAGCCAAGATGTTGCCATAATGTGCGGCTATCTGCCTGGCTCCGCACTCGCCCAACATTAAATCTAACCCCTAACTTTGACCTTTAACTGACAATTGGCACACCAGTTACTTCTGCCCTGTGAAGCGCTCGCATCACTTTCGGTTTTTGCGACTTTTGTTTTCGAATTAAGAGCCCGGACGAGATAGACGAACGGACAGACAAACGGATAGAAAGACGGACAAAGCCCGTAATGTTGCCCGTTTGAACGGTCAAATAACAGAACAGCATTGCACGTACGTCGTTGTGAAGCGGAAACGGAAATGACGTCATCAGTGGGCTTGTCGTCGCTGTCGTCTCGCACGCCGTAAGCTCGTGCGCGGAACAACTCAAATTCGTCAATCATAGCGGGCAAATGCAGTCCGGTCCGTTGCGGTGATTAGGCGAGCGAAGAAAAGTCTCTATCCTAGGCTATACTATTGTGCGCACCAGTTTCTGCAGTGTCACGTGATCGTGATGTAGTCACGTGACCATAGCAACAGTAGCTTGTTATGACTTCGAGTTCGGCTTGTTTCGACAACGCCGCAGAATTCATCTTCGAACAGCCAGAACACGTCCGCCAATTCACTTCCGATCGCATTAACGCAGCTTTCCAACTTTGCTAACTGTCCTACTCAGTATCCTCTAAACCTATAGGTCCCGTTTGTCGCGAGAATATTTCGCCAATTTTATTATTTTTTCCGCAGGCAAACGTTGATCGTCTGCTGCAAAAGCTCTCTCGCATCTGTATTACGTAACGTAGTACCGTCTACGTTTCGTCCATATGTGAGAATACTTCTCTGTTATTATCAGTATCAGCATTAAAACTTGAGGTGTTTCGACAGAAGACCGCTACCGAAGGCAGTAGGTCTACAGTCCGTATCGTCCGCATACATCGATCTGACTGCGGGTCGCATGCACTGCAGACTGCAAGTTTGGTCGATAGGCGCTTGCTGTGCGGGCGCAGACGAGCGATGCATCAAGGTGCGTTCTCACTGCGCGCATTAAGCCCAAATTGGCGCGCGTTGACAAAGTCCGCCAACGCGCGCAGTGAGAACGCACCTTCACACTGCAGAACTCGCCGCCGCCGGGTAGCGTAGTTCTATTTTCCATATCATCATCATCATCATCATCAATGGATATCCGGAAGCAGGCCGAAGGCCTCTATTTCCGTCCGAAGTAGATAACTTCAACACGAATATCAACAAAAACTAAACTAATACTGTTTTTACATTGACTTTTGGTACTAGATGGACGCTACGGTGCACCGACAACTTTGAAACTTAGTTTAAACGCCAAAGTTGTAGACTATTAATCCTTGGCACTAACCTTAAATTTAACCCTATAGGCCTACCTCCAAACAGCCGTCCTAAGGCGGAAATGAGTGATTCATCATCATCATCATCAAGCGCATGCCCCGAGCTGGAGCGTAGCGGTTTCCACGAGTTGCTTCCAGTGTTCTCGATCCTGGGCGTATTTCCAAGCCGAGTTGAGACCAAGATTATGAGGCTGGAAATCTGCTTCCAGGGTACGTAGCCATGTGTGGCGAGGGCGTCTGGGAGGGCGCTTCCAATCTATGGGCAGACCTCGGATTGACGTTTTGAGTCCGCTGGAGATGTCAAGTGACGCATCCATCCTTGCCACGTGACCGAATAGTCGAAGCCGTCTTCTCTGAATCAGCTGAGACAGCTGCGGCGGTGAGCCAGCTCGAAATCGAACCGTGGCGTTGGCTGCATGATCCATGTATGGTATACGGAGAATACGACGCAGACAGACGTTGTCAAAAGCATCAACCTTGTCTAGTAAGGCTCGCGTGATTGCGCACGTCGTTAGTTGGCGTTCTAAAAATCCCAAAGATAAAGTTAACCTTTGTACAACATTATAATTTGCAAACTTAATAACAAGTGGGAAAAAATTAAAAGTCCGACGAACAAACTCGCAATAAAAAGTTAGCGCACATTCGCAGACCGTGTCCAGTGTTCGTATCTACTAAGCCACTACGCTTCTCGCTCGCAATGGCCTAAAAAGCCTATTTAAGCACTACATGTACGTAGTAACGTCAGGAATGTAGCCTATAATTATTCCGGATACAATACTGAAAATGGTAAGCTTTACACACATTGACACTCGGCCTTCCACCTGCAAAGCGTGAGACCGTCACAGCGTCGGTGACCGAGACCGTATGAACACTGTCTGCCTGCTGCATTCCCTGCTACTGAGTCTGTGTGTTGGAATTAAGTCACCTTGGGTGATCCTTTAAGTCATGGGTATCCGGACACTTTGGTTAGTTTTATTGTTCATCGGTTCGCTAGTCGCCGGGTCTTTCGTAGTAATCGAAACCGATATGTCACCTGACGAGAATACTTAGTAGTTCAAACTGCTCTAACCATAACTGCTTTTTCACAAGATTATATATTTCCAGATTTTAAGTTCGCGGTTCATAGCTAGTAATAACTAACACCAGCAACATAGATATAAAAGCATCCATGCCACTTTCCAGCTACTGACGCCGTCGGCGCCTTTCCACAACTGTCCTACTATCATCCAAGGTGTCCGCACGCAAGGAACAATAGAAAACACCCGAGCCGTTCGATTACTGGCCTCTAGCATCATCGAACCACTGTACGCGGGCAGGCGGGCGCGTCTGATCATTTATTTATCGAGCGATGAGATACAATTTGTCGTTGCGTGGCCGTCCGTCCGCCCACCGTCAGCGTCAGAACCGCGTCAGAACGTTATCTGCTTTTTTTCTTGTTCCTCCGAGCTGCCTTTGAATGATCCTGGCTCCCAGGGCCCAACAAATGCAGTCCAAAAAGCAGGAGCGGAGAGCGGGCCGCAGACCGCAAAGAAATGAAAATCGTCTGCAGAAAACAAAGCTGTAGTCGTCCAGTCATGTGATTATATTCGTATCAATAAGTGTATATAGCATATTTATCTGTCATTTCTGACAAATAGGCCGATCATGCTTGTGTACAGTACAGAGACCGTGAATGCGCTACATCGTCAGTACATCAATAATTATAATAATTATTATAGTAGAAAAGTTCTAAAAGTCATAGGCCTAGCAGGTCACAAATCAATGCTGAAGGACGCGGAGATTAAAAAATGTATACGTTTTTTCCTGGATAACTAACATATACATGATGTACGTCAGTCAGAAGCATGGAGCACACGAAAACGGACACGACAGTGGGCCTACATTGTAGGCAGACCGTGGCTATGATACCTACGCTCATATTCGTGGATACAATGTTCGCGTGCCGTGTCATAAGTCGAAGAGAGTGGTGTTCAGAGAGAAGCAGCGGTGAAATGCGACCAAGCAGAATAGAATGTAATGGCTGGCTGCAGTACAGCAGTTGTTGGCATCTTGACGTTTCCTTCAAAGTTCAACGTAACGACCGTTATGTTACCTCTGCCGCTCGGCGTAAACCACAGCTAACAAACGAGACGTTTACACCCGAGTTTTATAGTGTCCGCGGGACAGGCTGTATTCCCTGAATTAACTCGCCCTGTGTTTAGTAAAGTAATTTTACCACCGACAGAAAGAAGTTGTAGTGTATACACTAAATCCGGCTGATTTTCTCACCCCGTCAGGTAACTGAAAGATGTGAACGCAGTGTAATAAAATTGTGCGCAATCGCTTGTGGCCAGAGAAACAAGAAATTTAAGCTGATGCTCACAAGACGCGCGAAAGCCTATCTAAAGTTTAGCTGAAAATTGGGGTGTTCAAGCTAAGTTAATATACAAATACCAAATTCTCTATCTGGATCGCATAACGATAGTTCCGTGGCGCCACCTTGTGGATGATATAAACTTGTGTCGCAAACGGAAATCGTCCAAAAATTTATAAAACGTCTTATTTTGGCATTCAAGATCATTCAAGGTCATTCAAAGTCATTGAATTCGGCGCCAATCGAGAGCCATTGTACGACTTCATTTGAGTGATTAATAGTAATATATGTAAAAAAAACTTACCAGTTTACAACTGTGTGTAAAAAAGATGTGATGATATCAGTCCACTCTAAAACAGCAAAAATCATTTGGTTAATCTTAGATGGGGCTATGCATATGGCGTCCTTACAAGCTGACTTTAGTTTGTAATCACTAACATAGAATTTATGGAAAAGCTTTACGGTTCCTGAAACTAGAGTCTACCAGGCAGCCGACGGTGAAGATTTGGTGATTCTAGCTTGGACCGCTTGTGACTGGTCTACCCGTGTGACAGACAGACGGACAGACGGACAGCCAGAATTGCGATGGCTAAGTCGCGTTGAAAGCAGTAGTTGCTTTCGCGCTTAAAAATGAGTTTGCTATAGAAGGTAAAATACGATGACTTTACCCCTGTTTTTTCGATTCTGCTTTTATGTTCAGTAAAAAAGTACACTGCCTGATTGTTTGTCGTTAATTATTTGTGTCTCACAGCCAGAGTCAGTGCTAATCAGATTTATTTAATTATCGTATCATGCAGCATTTTTCGTCGTTTACACAATGGCTTACACTAAAAGGTGTGCTAATTAAAAACAAGACTATAGAAAAAGCAAGTGTGTATCAGTAATGACAAAACAAAATTAAGTCCAACTTAAGTGAAACTTTAGCATTTTATCTCACAGTTTTCGCTCAGCATATTCTCCTGCAAATAACCGTTTTTACTTTAAAGTTTAGGCCCTATTTTAAGTAAACGTATAATCCCAGTCCGATTCGCATATTCACGAAAATCGAATCAAACTTTGCATAACTTTCTCAGTTCAACAGTTTAGACGTTTCTGCAACGTATTTGCTACAGTTTTTTTGCTATGATTTACTGATATGGTTTATTTTGCAAAAATAAACTGATAATGATGACGACGATGACGAGGAAAATATTAGCTTTGGCAAGAAAAATCATGTTGCGACTATTTGTCTATCGACTTCAGACGTCTACCATTTTTTTTACTTTACATATCACAAAAATGATACTAATCTTGGCTCGTCAGTCTTTAATATCTGATCTGGTACCGGTTTGTTTGGTGAAGCCTATGGTCCATCATCAGCCGGTCGAGCTGTTTATCCGGTATTCAACTTCAGCAACCAGTTACATCATTCTGCGGCGGCTTTCTATGCCATGATCTCGCCAACGTCATAAATAAAACAAAGCTTCATTCGTCATACCCGTCGTCGCAGCGAACGTTCGTCGTTATTAATTTATGGAAGCTGATACTATTACGAACTGGTGCTAATCAATCTCAGGAATTTCAAACACACGCGGACTGCCTTAGTTAGCTAAACCAGCGGAAATTATACCAATAGCTTTAATAAAATTTAACAATATATACCGAATGCTTTGTTCATTTGCGGCACTTTTTGGAACGTGTATATGCTCTAGTAACATATGACAAAACAACTAAGCCTAATTACGCGCCAAAGCTAGCTAGCTATGGCGCGTATTAGCTACAGTAATTTTGTCCGTCTGTCCGTCAGTTCGTCTGTCTGTCCTGTTGTCACGTCCCAGTACCGTTTCAAGCTCAGGTGAGATAGAGACTTAAGGTTTTCACCGTATGATAGCCCAGAGTCTCTAGTATTTTGGGACAAAATTTTATGTTTCTAGGTCAAGGGGGTCCCCACGAAGGAAGAGGCGAAAGAGGGGCAATCCCTCTACAAAGACATTATTTTACGTGTATTGGGTCGTCTAACGTGAAAATAGTTGCAGATAGGCACAGATATGCTGCTTATCATAACAAGCACTGGCGACGAGCTTTTTAGGAATGTCAACAACGATGACCTTGAATGACCGTGAATCCCCAAAGTAAGGGGTTTTAGTGATGTTTTACAATTTTGGGCTGCTACACGCATTTCAAGAGTGAATTGCGTTGAAATGGCTGGGAATAGACCAAGACAACCTGCATGTGAAATTTTCAGCTTGAAATAGATTTTAGCAGTCCAAGTTTGGACGCTTTAGATTCAAGGAGGCCTGCGCACGCGGGTGTTAAAGAGGGATACCCCTCTAAAAAGTGGTTATTTATTCGCTGTTGGCTTGTCTATCGTGAAAACGGTTGCAGATAGGCACATACATGTTGCTTACCACAACAAACACTAAAGGCGTGCTTTTTAATGGTATCAACATTGATGACCTTGAACCGTAAAATAAAAGTTTTCAGTGATTTTTTTTTGCGATTTTTGGCTGCAAAAGAGTGAACTGCGATGAAACGGGTGGAGATAGATGAAGATTACCTGCGAACAGGAACTGCTATAGGCTCTGGCGCGTTTCATGAGCATTAGCTCAGATTTTTTTTTGTTTTTATTTTAAAACAGTATCAACTGTTTATCTAACTACCAATAATTGTTACAAGTAAAATAATAATTGGTGCGGTTTATACGAAATGTAAATGCGACCTAACGAGGTCCGCGTATTCTGCTGAATTTGAGCTCTTTGATCTATCCTCAGTCTTAAATCTTGAAACTCTTAAAAAACCCCGACCATTTGAATGATGAGTTAAAAATATGGGACTCAAAAAATCAATCTTTATGGTTGGGAACAAGATTCCATCCGCATCGTTAACTCTGTTACTGCCGAGTTAAGTAAGTAAATTATTGACATAGCGCCTGTGCCAAAGGAGGCCGATAAGGATCGCAAAGCGGGTCGCAAGCGAGACGAGAGCTAGAACTGTCTGCATGGAAATATATGCTATGAGGTTTTAATTATTCCATGGTTATACTGCCTTCCTGTAGTAAGTAAGTAATTAAATAAATAAGTAATCCTTTTAGTTAGAAATTTTTTTTATTTTGTATAGTTAGACCAATTTTTGTTTTTTTTTTGTTTTTAGAATTATTTTCTGATCATTTATTGTAATGCTCTAAAGCGGTATAACAAATTTATAGACGACACTATCAATATCACCTGCAGTGGTATAACAAAAAAAATACATACAAGCACGAACAAAATTATAAATAATTATTTATGCATCAAATGCTAACGCATAACTTTGTTAATTTACATGCTTAAATATAGTACTGGCTGTAACTTTGGGTGTATTTTTTTCGTAATGTGGATCTAGATCCTTATATTTCTTCTGCATCATACGACGTCATCAATCAGTGGTCTACTGGTCTATAGTCAGTTGCATCTCACAAGCACTTGTTACAAACGGAAAAAATGGCTTGTTGTATGATCTTATACTTATTATACGATATGATACTCTAATAACTATTTTTCCAAACTGCACTGCTTTGATTTGTTGCAAACTTGTTAGATAACAAGCAGGCGCTTTTATTCCCTTAAATCTGAAATCAAAATCGATTTCAAGTCTTTTACCCCGTTCCTTTTCTGTTCCACCTTTTTCACCCCACTTTTCTTTCATGTCCTTTATTTTATTTTTCTTTATTATCTTTCTCTGGTTTTTATTTCTTTTTTCTTTCCATTGCCGTTTTATTCTCTACTTTTTTTCCTTTTTTGAGACCACACATTTTTAGTCCAGCTAGAGAGTCTGGGGGAGCGCTGTAAGTTCCCCTAGCGAGTATCGGCAGAAGCCGCCCGCCAAACGGTTTGTAGTGCATTTTAAGCTAAAAACAGTGTTTTTAATAATAACAATTTATACGCCCATTACGCTTTTAACAAGACTTGCCCGTAATTTTTTGCTGGGTGCACGCTGCCCTTGACAAATCGCACAACAACTTGTACGGCAAGAATAACGATTGTTGTAGGCTTTCGATTTTTGTAGACTTGCGTCGTATAACTTGTAGTTGTAAATTTGCTGTAGACTTTTGATTTGTACGCGTAATTTGCACAACTTATTGTACGCCATGCTGTACAACTACAAATCGAAGTAATTGGAGTTTTGGCTTTGACGCGCCAACGGTCAGCTGACCGCAAGAAAATAGTGAATAATAAAACCAAAATGAACATGAGTAGGACGGTCCATCTAGTTACCAGTCTCCCGGAATGCTCCCGGGCGCAGTATGAACAAAATGAATTCTTTACATCTCATGGCTAATTGACTTACGTACAAGGCGCCGCACGCGAGTTAAATTTTCATTGACCCCAAGACTGACATTACATCCTGTCTTAGCCAATAAACGTATACATTATCATTGAACGTGGTGACCGGTTTATGGGCTTCGCATTCGCATCTATATTCAGTTGCAGTTGCTTTAATTCTATACCAGTTTGTCTGCCTGTGACAGAAATATTTATTCGGTGGATACAGCGCGACACAGAAATTTTATCATCAGCTGCAGTGCAGCAGCAACTTGCTTTACATTATATTACAAATAATTGTTAACGTGGCCTGAGTAGAAACTGCTAAGACCACAGGTAAAAGCGCAAGTCACGACAAAAGTGCAGATGAGTAGGATTGTCTAAACAGCAATGTTTTCAGTTGACGTCGGAAGTGTGAAAGTCTGTTGGACGCGACAATGTCCGGTGGCAAACTGTTCCACAGCCGAGCATTAGCGACGGCGAAGGCTCGGTCACCAACAGCTGCGCACTGCGACTGGGGAACATCCAGCTGGTATGTCAGTGAGGACGTCGTCTTAACGGCATGTCGGACAAACGTCGCAGGTCTGCAGCCAGGTATGATGGAGCCGTGCAGTTCAGCGAGCGAAAGACGATTGTCGCCAGCTTGAACTGTACTCGCTCGGGCGTTCTCAGCCAGCGGAAACTGGCGAGCGTGTCGGTGATGTGGTCCGAGCGCTGCAATTAAAACCTACAAAAGCATAAGAATGCATAAGACATGCGACTGTACGACTGACTTACACTTAAGTGCTGCCTCATACGTTCGCTACAAAATTAAGGCAAAATCGTAACAAAATTGCATGCCAAAACTCAACAAAAATAGGGTTTATACGGCTCAAAGCAGTACTGCGATGTCTAAACTTACACATCTGCGATATTTTTATGCGATTTAGTTTTCAGTTATTTTGTATTGCACACATTACGTAGCGTTGCTTCACTAACTTGATTTTGCAACAGAGCTGCAGCGGCTGACTGTTTTACGAGTCAGCATGACGCGAGACGTCGCTGCTCAAGGGACATTATAGAGCTGTTAAATAATTATGTAGACGATGTGGATGCGTGTTCAGGTGTGACTTAACCAATTATTTGCCATTAGCCTTGTGAGTTGACCATATTACGAAGTGTAGCCTATATTATACGGTATGTTGCAAACGTAAGCAGAATACGAAAAAATAAACGTGGTATTATGATCGTTTGCCGTAAAATGCAATGTTCATATTTGAACTGGATTACTCAAGATCATGCATTTTGAATTCATGTCTTTCGTCTTAATCATCGACGTCGTGGAGTTAAAAAAGTAAGCGAGGCAGAAAGTTGCAATTTTTTGACATGCAAATTTTCCACCGAATTCCGACAGGGAGCTGCATATTTCGGACTGATGAGATTATGGATGCACAAATTTGAAATACACTGTGTTCAGAAAAAAAAAACATCCACTCACGTTTTTTTATATCTCCGTGGAAAATGTTTAAATTTTCACAAAATTTTCAGGAAGTGTCAACGAAAAATCAAGTATTTTTCTTGCAGCGCCTGCGTCGGTTGTGTCAAAAAGTACGCACGTGCCTTGCGTTGTTTTGTATGCATAGGCTTAAACAGTGTTACAAACGCTAATGTGTAGCCACCTGGCGATTGGGTTTAATTTAGCGCTATCTCAAATAGCTCAGTCATCACCAGTCATAACACGGAGCGTCGTGCTCATCACTTTCCCAGTTGTCCTTGTCATTTCTTTATTTCTCAGTTATAATCAAGAGTAGAATTTTTTTTGGAGCTATCAGTTGTTGTCTGTACCTAAATAAGAAATGTCCTGCTAACGCAAATGGGAACGCGCAACAGCGGTGCATGTTTGAAAGCCCAGTGAAAGAAAATCAGTCGCCAGAAAGCGCCAGACGGACGACCGGCGGCTAGTTATTTATAATGTTTTACTTGTACTCACCAGAGGGTGTGACCTGTCTCGCTCTGCCAACGCCGTATCGGCTCGAAATCGCAATTTTTCCCTACCACGCTCTCATTCAGCGCTTTCGTTCGGGGTGACCCCTTTCGAATTAATGGAAAAGACTGTTCAGGGTGTGATTGTTGTTACAACCTGTGTATAATATTGCACAATATGTCATAAAATAATAAAAAAATTCTTTAAAAATGGTTTATACTTTTCCCCAGACTGTAACCAGAAGCACAAAGTTCTTAGGCTACAGAGTAGGCTTACAGACTGCGCCATATTCTTCGCTAGCTAGTTTGGGTGGGCCGATATGCAAAGATTTCATTTTTTGACTCCGGATTATACCACACATCAGAAACCCTTAATCTGCTCCAGCTTTCTCAAAGCTCCTTAACTACTCCGGCAGGTATTTTGCATGTCGGCTGTTTTCGGACTTCTAAATATTGAAATGCACCTGGTAGCCTAAGTAAGTAAGTAAGTAATCTTTTATTAAACAACGGTCAAACGCCATTGCAAAACAGAACATAACATAGCAAAATCGGTACAATATCGATAAGAAAAATAAAATGAAATGAAATGAAATACGATAGAGCTACAACAGATCTACATGCAACATCTGATATGCAAATATCATAATAGAAACAAACGTTTGTATAAGTTATAGTGACACTGAGGCAAAGCAAAAATACAATATTATTGGTGGCCCGGAGTTTCATGGGTAAAATCTTTTCCGGATGTAATAGCTGGTGAATACAGTGATCCTTATTATGAACCATTTTATGAAATAGGTGCTCATCTGCCTCATGCAATAAAACAGACAAACGTCTCAAATCACAGCTGTAGCCCCAACGGAAAGCTTTTTTGAAAAAAAGCATCAAGTTTAGCTATTAAATCATTACGAAGAAATCCGCCCCAGGCAGGCAAAGCATAGATAATACGAGACACGACAATAGCAGAAAAAACAACATTTAATTGCTCGGCAGGAAAACCTTGGGCTCTTAAACACTTCAACAAATAGCAACGCTGAGAACAGATAGTCGGTTTTTACCGATAATTATTACGGCGCGCACATAGCGACGTAACTGAACTGAACTGAACTGACATGGTTTAGTTTTCGACGAACCGACCAATGGGCAAGCAGTAATGCATTACAGAGAACACTGTCTAACGGTGTCAGTGGTTTACGTGACTATGCTCATGTATTCGTCAACCAATGACGTGCTAATTACCCGTGGGTCAATTCGTCAAAAACAAAACTGTTTAAGTTTAGTTCAGTTCAGTTACGTCGCCGAGTACGCGACTTTACAGCACGGCAGCATAGCGTGTCATGTCCGTCCGTCCGTCCGTCCGTCCGTGTGTCGGCCACACTCTGCGATTTTATCAAAACGGTGCATGCTATGATTACAACATATTCACCGTTACCTTCTTGAAAAACTAGCTTAAAGGTATGTTAAGCATTTCCAAAAAATCGAAAATCGACGATATTCGGGTTTTTAAAAACACCCGTCAAACAACTGTTCTACTATTCTCGTAGACTCGCATGCATCTTTTGCCATGTAGATTTGCTATAAGAAATTTGAGCTAATGTTTATAACACGCGTGACAACGACATAAACTAGAGTCCATGCTAAATAATTTTGTTTAAAGCTTATGCAACACCTTTTGCCGTAATTGTAAAGGCTCGGAAAGCAAAACAACTAATCTAATAGTTTTTCGTGATTTTGTGATTCTAGCTTGCAGCGTTTGGACGGGGTAGCAGAGTGTGACAGAAGGGCAAGCAGACGGGCATACGGACAAACGGACGACTCTGCGATAGCTAAGACACGCTTAGCACTACGTGTTGTCGCGCGTAAAAACAAATCAAACTTTGCACAACTTGTTTAATTGAACAATTAATGTTTTACGGCAGTGATTACACGAGGCGATCGTCGCGGCGATCGTCGCGCGACCAGTTGCTTGTCACAGACGAGCGTTAGCGCAGCCCCGTGTTAATGGCGACCGGCTAAGTCAATGGAGAACGGCAAAATTAGACCCCGCGCTGATCCGAAACCCCTCAATCGATCGACACAAAATTTAAAACAGGTAATTACGTCCGCGAGACGACCCCCTGTGCAAAATTTCGTGCAAATCCGTCCATTGGGGGCTTCTCGGCAAATGGGTGAAATATAACGAATTTTTTTTGTTTCCATATACCTTTGTTAATGGCCGACCTACAGGTCCGACCAGTCAGCGGATCAAGGGTCAAACCTTTTCGAAAACCGAAATTTAAAGTTAATATAAAATCCTTGAAAAATTTCCCTAAAGTCGAAAATTGGGTCCATAAACTGACAAATTTTCGGCCAAAAACGCTCCTGTATAAAGATATCACCTATAAACGGCCCCTAATCGTCATCGTTGGCCCACAGAAGTTGTAAAGTGAATAAGCAATATGGCCTCGGAAATTCCAAATATGTGGTCATTTTGGACCCCTTGCCAACAGGTCACGTGACACGAAGCATGCGCAGTGAACTTTTGGCCTTTAACATGGGCAAATGCAACTTTGATGCTTTGTATCTCCGTAACGTTGCAAGATAGACGCATGGTTTCAATGGACCATTAATAAAAAATCACATATGCCGAGTCCAGTGGTCACGTGACCGATGACGTCACGTGACTCCAAAAAGCCAAAATCGTGACCCCAAAATATTTAAGATTCTGTGTCTTTATAGCCGTGGAAAACAGATGGTTTATAATTGACCACCAACATAAGAACTTTGTTATTGTAATAAAACAGCAAATATAAATGTACAAAACATCAGTTTATACACTTGTTAACGGTGACATGCAATGACTGACACATCGGAAACAGCAAAAATCATAAAAAGATGATACATTGACGGGATTAGGATAAAAAAATTACCAGTTCGCAGGAGCTTCAAAAGAGTACAACTTTCAAGCTGCAACTTCAAGATGGTGATCAGTTTTTAGAGTACCTGATAATTTTTAATCCACAAATTAACATTGAAATTATAATCGTCGGACTCCATTTTAACGTAAACAGTGTGACGTCATCAATAGTGTAATAACACATTACATATATTCCCGCTAAACGTCGCGTTGTGACTGGTGCTCATTTGCACCGCCGCGACGATCGCGTAGTGTAAACACTACATTAGTTTCATCATCATCACCATCATCATCATATATTCGTTTGATGAAAGTTAACGCTCGCAATTTCTGACAACGGAAACATGAAATACAAAAGCAAACATTTGCGAAAAAGTCTCATGGTGTGTGCAAAAGTTAAAAAAACTAACAAAAAGTACTACCAAAGAAAACTATAGTTTACAACAGATAAAAACGTTAAGAACAGACAACTTATACATGCAAATAAAATCTCGTCGCGTGTCCGACTGTCCGTGGGTTAGTAAATGTCCTTATATAAACAAGATAACTTGCGCTTATCGCTTAAGCCGGAAGTCATTGCGAGTAAAGTGTTTGGATAGGGAACTAGTCGTAGATGCCTACGCATTTTGTCTTTAATGGCAGTTGATCACAAGCTAACCAGCATCGACCAACGAGAGAAAAATCATCACATTGGCATTTACATTTAGTAACTAGAAATGCGTTCTGTGGAACGAGGTATCTGTCCCATTGCCATGCTATATAGCTTAGCAGCTGCGTTTCAGCGTTTGACGCTCTTGTGACCCTGCAGCCAATTTTGTCTTTGAATAAAAACGGTTGATAGCCATGACAACAGTGGTCTTCAGAGAAGAAATTTACATGACACCATTGTATAGTCCGGGCCCGATAATAGGGAATAAGTAAAAACAGTGTGCAATTATCGTTTACAGGAGCCGAGTTGTAGTCAATTTTGTCCTAAAATTCGTTGCCATGGCAACAGGGGTCGGCAAGGGAGAAATTTTAACGACATGGTCGGATAGTAGGGACCCGAAAATAGGAAGAGGTGCAAACAGCGCGAAACTACCTTTTACGGGGACCGAGTTATACCGCTTTGAAATCTCCATTGGCTGTAATGCAAAATTTTGTAACATTTGAATGGTTGCTATGGCAACAGGGGTCAATAAGGGATAAATTTAAATAACACAGTTAGATTGCCCAACCCCGAAAATAGGGGGTAGGTGCAAACAGCGCTCAACTATCTTTTACTGGGACCGAGTTATACCGCTTTGAAATCTCCATAGGCCATAATGCAAATTTGTTTAAAAATTGGGGTAAAATAGTGGAAAAAATTATTTGATTTTTATCCCAAACAAACTCGATCTTACTTTTTTGGCCCCGAATCACTGTGCAAAATTTCATCAAAATCGAAACAAAATTGTGGCCGTAGGACGGTTTACAGACAGACTGACAGAATGACAGACAGACGCAAGTGATTTTATAATCTGTCCCTTGCTGTGCTATAGCAATGGGACAGATAATAATGTGCATAGCAGCAGTAGGTCTACCAATGTTCCTGCATCAGTTTGGATGTTGTGGTAGCGTCATGGTATGGTTGTTTCTGAGGGCGGGCGGCTTGAATTTGCTGATTTACAACAACAACAATAACAGCACACGAATATGGCCACAATGTTACAGAGGAATGACACCGCAAAAAAAAACACTTAACGTGATTACTGTGTTTGTTGGGTAAGTGTTGCTTTCTTGGGTACGTGGACCGTTACATTTAGCGTAGGGCTGGCCTGTCGAGATTGCGGTGTAGTTAGGAGAACCATGTTCAGCGACGGTGTTGATTCTGTGGGTATAATAGTCCGCGGTTGTGCTGGTAATTGTCTCGGCCGGAGCAGCGACGACCAAAGTGGTTGAAAAGCGCCAGCTAGCGTTCAGCCAGCGATGGACGGATGACGTAAGCATCACTTCGATGACGTAGCGCCCAGCATCCGAGACTGTGACGTCATCGATGACGACGGTCGGGTGTAAGTAATCCCGTTGTTGTGGGATGGAGTGACGACCTGGGTTGTCGGGGAGCCAGTGCGTGTAATAGTAGTCGAGATGCAGTCGCCCGGTCGCCGGAGTCGTCAACAGAATGTCGAGCTCGACGTCGCGCAGTTGTCGCAGTGGTGTCAGATGCCAGCCGAACGATACACTTTCATGCACCTGGCTTGCAAACTTCCCATCAGGCACCACGGCAAAGTTCTTCACGATGAGAATTGCTTTGGAACTGAGCAGCAGCTGCTGCACGTACAGCAAGAACACGCCCATGTCGGTAGTACTGATGTTGGTCAAGTTGAACGCAACCGTTGCACGGTTATCGACATTTATCAGCCGAATGCGATGTTTAAATCTGGTATTTTCCTTGACGACGTTTCCCGCACGAACGTAGAAAAGCGTGTTTGGGTTCTTCTGGGTCAGAAATGCGATCTCATAATCGTTGATATTTTGATCGAAGATCCACTCGAATGTCTGAGTGGACTGCGTCGTCGCATCTAACTGCTGAGGTTCCCGCAAGAGTGAATTTGGGCAGCGGCTACATTCACACCGAATATATATCGGATCGGTGCAGCCTTGAGTTGACGAAGTAGAGTACGAACAGTGCAATAGTGAGCTTTCGTAACCAGTACATCTAACATTAAACAGCGCAAAAGTGACGGACTGTCGACGAGTATTCGTGTAAGCTCTTGCTCCATCACGAAAGCCCAACTGACGGCAAGCCACCCTGGAGTTCCACTCAGTCCAATCGTAGCTACACACTCCACCCCATCCTCCCTCCCAAGAAAATACTTCCAAACGTCCAGATATCGGAGTTGGACGGTCGGCCAAACGGACGATATCTGTAGGAGTGTAGTCGTCACAGTCACTGCAAAGGCAGCGCAGGAACACGTCCCGCCGATGACTGCAGCTGGAGTCGATACGAAAAACAGGGTTGTGCGGACAACTGAGTATGTGGTGTTCGTTGCCGCTGCATCGGGTATTAGCGATTCCAATTCGCCTGTGATAGAACGTCTGATTCACGGTGTACATCGCTTGTCCATCGGGGAATCCGAGTTGCTTACAGGCGATTCTGGTGTTTAGATCTGACCAGCCGTTCGAACAAAATGTTACCCATTCCCCCTGATGGCAGACTTCCAGTCTTCCGGTGTTTGAGGTCCCGTCCACCAACCGTATGCTCCCACTGGGGGCTCTGACTCTATTTCTGCATATTGCCCGTACGAGGGTAGACTAAACTGACTGGTAATAGTTGCTGCTGATAAGCATTAGATTGTCAACGTCGTCCACGTTGGTCGCTATCTGCTTGAGTTCCTGTCTGAGCTTGTCCAGTGGAGCACTTGTCATTACTACGGGAATGATTATAATACCCTCCGATTTAACCCGAACCGCTTCTGCTACTGCGCCTGCCCGGTCGTCGGAGAGTCCGTGAGTCATCAGCACAATTACATCGGGTACCTCTGGTCTGTCGCCGGCTGTATTGTTCAGCACGAGGCGAAGAATCGTGCGGAATGCATCGGACAAGTTTCGTCCGGCTTCCAACTGCAGAGATTCGAATCTATGTCTGCACCCTGAAAGGTGCGGCACTGCTGCACTGACGTTGCCCACTTTCTTCGGATCAGTATCATGTCAATCATGTTTCTTGTTTTTCCGTCATTAGATCGCCATGTCCACTTCCT
>Ga0209367_1002988_pt1 | contig 22720 bp, 12 predicted proteins | sample WorMetLIZISLAND2_FD_187412 | JGI IMG/M metagenome (GOLD analysis project Ga0209367, IMG submission 187412) | Marine gutless worms symbiont microbial communities from Max Planck institute for Marine Microbiology, Germany - Olavius geniculatus... ... | reverse complement strand
TACCCACCTTTGTATTTCGTAGTTAATTTTTAGGCTCCCTCGGGAACAGAGTACTGAGGGTAAAAAAAAAAATAATAATAATAATAATAACTACTAAATAAATTAGTAATGAATTACTAATGAGCAAACTAATAACAACGCACCATCGTTGATAGAGGTAGATGACAAAGACAATGTCATCGCGGAAGCACGCGAGTCGATGAGCTGTCGGCATGGTGATGATGAACGCAAACACGTCATCGATGAATGTGTTGAATGCCTGAAACACACAAACAGTGACGCAGACATATCAACTAAACTATACGACTACTACACCACTACACTCTCACTCGTTCTACACTGTGTCTCAAAAAAACATGAACATTTTTGACTGTAGCTTGAAAACCAATTACCAGATTTTGATAATTTTTGGTACAAATATTCAAGACAAAACTTGCCATCAAACAACTGTTCTGTTTCCCACCTCACCCAGTGTATGCTTCTGCACTACCTAGGGAAAGTAGATCAAGCAAAATATGTGTTGAAATAAACAGAAAAACCTGAAAAAAACATCCCCAACATTATCAATCGTAACTTAAAGAAAAATTCGCAGATTTTAATAATTTTTGGCAGAAATATTTCTGACACAACTGGCTATTAAATAAGTGTTTTAGTTTCCACTTCACCCAACGTCTGCTTTTGCACTACCTGGGAAAAGCAGACCAAGCATAATACGTGTTAAAATGAATGAAAAAAACGTTGATAAATTCTATCTATCCTAATATGTGGGCCCCAACAGCTGGTCTGTTACAAGGTTTGACTGTCATTTAGCAGTGTGTCTATTAGGTGAAGTTTAGGAATGTTTGTGAAGTCAAGAAGCGAATGGTACAGCCTGGATTTGTCTGGAGCAGAACTTTATCGATACTGCTGTTAATTAATGGAAAAAGTGTCTCCTTGTCTGTGTTCGCATAGTGGGCCACCACTTCAAGCAATTTTACTGCAGGCAGTTGAAAAATGGACAACTGGATGAAATGTCAGCCAAAGTGTCAGAAATGTAAACAAAATGTGTTTTACGCGTTATGTTAATTAACCAATCATATCACATTGGATAAAAAAGTGATATTTTGCTGGTTGTAATTTCCCCAAGTAGTGCAGAAACAAACGTTTGGTGAGATGGGAAACTGAATGGTCATTTGATGGAAATTTGTGTCAGAAATATTCGTACCAAAAACTACCAAAATCTGATAATTGGTTTTCAAGTTACAGTCGAAAACGTCAGGAATGTTTTTTTGAGACACAGCGTATAACATTTGGACACACGAGGTGGCAGGGACTGTGGAGCACAAAGTAGCAATATTCTGACAGACACTGCAAATTTCTAACAGAAGCTATTACGTATGGTCAAATTCTAAATTTCGCCTCAAAATTTTTCCAAAATTGTGGGTCAGCAGCCCCAAATTTTGCATTTTTTGCACCAAAACTTTCAGAAAAAAAATTTTCCAATAATTTTGCAACAATCCAAAATTTACGGGGGCTGATACAGCTGTGGCCCCTTCCATTGTGAACATAATGCTACTGCATGGACATGAACTATACACATAGTGATGACAAAAGCAAATGCATCAACATATTAAATGCCTGATGAACACATCCCATACTGCCATGACTTCTACCACCATAACACAAGGTACATTAGACAAGAAAAGCCCAGCTAACGCAAAGGAGAATGCGCAACAGCAGTGATGTTTGAAAGCCTAGTAAAACAAAATCTAAGTTCACCAATCCTAGCAACGATGTTTCTTTTACAATCGCCAGAGGGCGCCAGATGACCGGCGGCTAATTATCTATAGTGATTTATTTGTACTCACCAAATGGCGTGACCTGTCTCGCTGTGCCAATGCCGTATCATCTGAAAATTGCAAATTTTTTTACCCCCCCCCGTCATTTAGCATCATCGCTCAAGGTGACCCCTTTCGAATTTATAGAAAAGCTCTATGGATTGTGAAACTAGAGTCTTCCAAACAGCTGACGGTGAAGAATTGGTGATCTTAGCTCACACCATTTTGGACTGATCCACCTGTGTGACAAACAGACAGACGGACAGACGAACAGAATTGCAATGGCTAAGACGCGCTACAGCAGTGGCTGCGATTGCGCGTAAAAACCAAAGCCTTCAACAACACTCACATGTGTGTGTGTTCTAACAGTTCCCATCATTAAACAAGCATCGCATTCACGCTTCACAGTCAGAACTGACCCGCTGACAACACGACAAATCAACATCACCCAAGAGTCACTCACACTTCAATGTGCAGCCTTCAACTGCACCAATAGTCACATGTGGTTTTTTAACACAAAAAGCAGCAGGCACGTAAAAGTCTCATTCTAGCAAGTACGAGGGCCATCCCCAAAGTTTCCAGCCTCGACATGTTAGACAACAATATCTTCTGCAATTTATACATCAGTGAAACGTATATTTTTACTGACTCATATAAGTCTGCTGCGGATATGACGATATTGTAATTTATGTTGTCACAGAGCATTAAATGGAAATGATTCCCAACGTCAATGCAAACAGCCTCAGATCCTATATTCACCAATTCAAATAAGAAATTCATAAGCTTATTTGTCGGGGTTTTCAAAAAATCAGATGCCACGTGGCCCCACTTTTACAAATCCAGCTACAGCTAGAAAATTGTCACGCTACTAGCGAGCCTGATTTTACGATGTTTGCATTAGCGCTCCAAATCATTTCGGTTTAGTGCTCTATGACATCGTATATTACAATCACATCATATCAGCAGCAGAATCATATGAGTCAGTAAAGGATGTACACTGATGTATAGATTGTGGAAAATATTGTTGTTTAACATGTCGAGGACAGAAACTTTTGGGATCACCCTCATATTGAAAAATGGATTCAGCGTATGTGGCTAAACCTGAACTATGCACAAAATATAAAACGCTTACACTTATAGCGATGCTCAGATACAGCATTTGCTTTCACTGATGAGATGAGAATAACCAGACATGCTACATACATTCTTAACAACAGCCAGTGCCACTGTATCAATGTTAGCTGTAAAAAGAGTTTTATATAATCTAACTACAAAATATACTGAACTACTATGTTGAAAAATACCTTGTACATGAAAGCTCTCCATGGCAAATGGGCAACAGACTTCAGCTAAACATGCAACAAATTTTGATAAACTTATCATTTGAAGTCATATAAGACTACTAATAAATAACACACTCAACAATAAAAATCTATAAGTACTAAAACAACAACAAAAGGAACAACAGCAAAACAATGGAAAATAGTAAAGGTACTAAAACACAATCAAAATTAAAAAAGCAAAGTAGTAGTAGTAGTAAAGTAGTAATAGTAACAGTAAAGTCTTGAATACTGACCATCAAATACACCATATGAATCTGATTTAGGTACCATTTTTCCATGCATATTTGATGGCCGATCAAATTGATCTCCGATCAACTGTGGGACTTGATCGAAGATCATCTCAATAACCGTTTTTCCACTGACAATTAGCAACTAATCGTCCATCAAATCTCCCATCAAGTTGATGGCCGAATATTGGCGGATCAAGTCAGATAATTGACGATAAAACAGGGCGATCTGCAATTCGTTGCTTATTCGCGCCAGAAACATCGCTTCACTTCGCTCGATAGACCAGCAATTCACACATTGAAATAAAGTTCCAGGCATGGTGATCAATCACTACTGATCAATTTATACTGTGTATAGTGTTTTGTGAAGAAATAAAATCGATAGATGCACCTGTATTGATTTATGATAAAACGTATTTTTGATAGCAGATGATATGGACAATATCTTTGATATCATTGCTATGACGACGTTTACTGGCCACGGCATCCACTCGCAGCACACGCTGGGTAATTTAGCGCAACACCGCAAATTAAGGTCACTGTCAGTCAATCAGATTGGCATAAAGTAGGCTCATTTGATGGTGGATCAACAAATCGTAGATCACATAATTGGAGATCAAAAATGTATGGACAAACGAAACACAGTTGATCGACGATCAATTCTGAACATCAAGTTGATCAGAGATCAGCAAATCAGAGATCAAATTTGATTTGATTGGCGATGGAAAAACCGGACCTAATAACAGTACAGCTGCTTGATCAGTACGTAATTGTGTATAAATCGCCTACCATGTAGTTGATGTATAGCTGAGGCAGCATGAACAAGAAGCCGAATGCATACACACCTGCAGCAGAAGCACAATGGCAACATTTTATCACACATCAACTGGATCAACTACACGAGTACTAACCTCTCTGCCTCATAATATATATGCACAACAAAAAATACAACTATTTCTACAACTGAAATGACTGGTTCACAACTCATGGCACAATAAGATGAGTTTTAATTTGCTGACTAATCAACCAAATTTCTGTTGAATCAAATATAATTTCTGCAGTTAAGCCACTCACTAAAAGATAAATTTTGAAGACTGACAGAATTTGATTTCTACTTTTATACATCAAATGTTCGCAAATTGCCCAATCAAAATCACACAGCACTAGCAGCTACACATGACAATAGCTAACAAATTAAAATGATTTAAAATGCAACAAAAAACAACATAAATTTGGCTCACATAAAGAAAAAAACAATTATAAAAATAGTACTTATATTCAGATTAGCATACCATTGACTAGACTCTGAATGCACCATGAATACCAGCTGTAAGTACAACAATGAAGAATTTTAAGTAAAGAACAAAAAAACTAGCGAATATCTTATAACATTTACAAGCTAACTATTAAATGCCTGATGAACACAAGCCATACACAATAAAGGTTGTGTGAACGTGAATATTGTGAATATATACACATATATAAATTAAAGCAAGAAATTGAGAACTGTTTACTTATAACATACGTTACATGACATGGAGAGCAGTTCTCACAAGCAAAACTACTGAATAGTTGAAAATGAATGCGTTGGCTCATCTGCACAGAAAAAATAACTCAGCAGCAGTGAGGCTCCATTGATCAAATTTTCATCATTAAAACGCTTAATCTGATGACCATTTAACAAATAATCACAACCAGCATCACAAAAAACTCCACACAACGCCAACGACTACTTCTACGATCGGGGAAAAACATGGTGTATTAATTAAATGCCGACAAGTGCATAAGTTTTATTATTCCACTAGCGAGGTTAAAGCTAAATTACATGCAACACAATACACATGATACCTGCGATGCGGTGTGTAGATCAGAGAGTAGACAGCGCCAGCAAGACAGAGAGGATAAAGCAGGTAAGACAGCTTGCCCATTGCCTGTAACCAAACACACACAACTGAAGTAGTAGAAGAGTGCCAATGATCAATGTCGGACAATAAATACAGAACAGAAACGATTAAAGATCCATGGTCATGGATAAAGTCACTCGCGCAATTTATGTAGATTTAAATTTTTAACCTCGTATATATAATATGTTGATTTGAGCTTCATAAATATATAGAATTAATCTGCGATTTCAAAAAAAATGCAGCACTACGTTATGTTATGCTAGAAATTCAGATCTAGCAGTGCCCCGATGAAGTCATCAACCTAGGCTAGGCCCGCCATTAACGTTCATGATGTCTATGGGTTAGGCTGATAACCTCACTGGTTGCATTTGCTTATCCATCATGGCGATGCATTTTCTATGTAATTTTCGTGGATTGTTGACTTGAAATGCAAGTTTCTCCACGTTGGCAAAACGCTGGGTGCTGATATGACTGTCAAAATTATCGGAAAATTATGCACTTTTGGGAAAATGGATAAAATGTGAATGTTAATTTTGGTGTCCATGGACCTTTAAATCATACCACCAAATACCATCACCAGTAACTGGGACACAGCAAAAACCTTGACCTTAATTCATCCCGCATCCAACTGGCATTGGGCCACACTCCGATGCCATCCGTGTCTGTCAAGAGCTGCCACCTCTGCTTTTTCCCAGGTGAACCCCATTGTTTGTAAGTCTGTTGACTGTGCTCCTCCAGTTCACTCTTGGTCGACCTGGTCCTTCCTCTCTCGTATCCTGGTACCTGCCAGTACAGTGCTTGCTGTGGTATGCACCGGTGATCCAAAAAATAAAATGTGTAGATATTCAATGACTGAGAAAACGAACAAATATTGATAACAATCACCAAGCTAGATGAATCAGGTAAAGTAACATGGCTTCCATCCACAATGTCAATGGAAACAAGCAAGCTAGATGCCCGAGATCATCACCGAAGCTTTGACAAATCTGCTCACAAACTGAAAAATATGTACCTAAATCTAGACTAACAATTAACTCAGCCATACAGCTGGTGATGGTGATGGTGAGGCTATGTGCATTGGACAAATTCAGTGATTTCTTTTGCAAATTTCCTGAACAGTCCAAAGTAAAATAAGCCACACAATGCATCAACCTATTGCTGTAGTCTACATATATGCAAAGTTTAAATTTCTGATCTGTTGTAGTTCTGGGATATAGTTTGACAGTAGTATTTATAATCACCTTCACCACCAGATTAGCTAAAGTCGACCACATAGATCATCCGCACTGCTTTGCTTGTTCACAAAAATAAAAGGTTAACAAGAAAAGCCAAGCTAACGCAAAGGAGAACGCGCAACAGCGGTGCATGTTTGAAAGCCCAGTAAAACAAAATTTACAGTCGCCAGATGGTGCTAGACGACCGGCGGCTAATTATCTAGACGGACGGACAAACAGAATTGCGATGGCTAAGATGCGCTACAGCAGTAGCTGCTGTTGCGTGTAAAAAGTGAGTATAGATCTTTATCGGAAATGCATCGCAGAGCTGGAGCCACAGGAATTACCTCAGAGTCGAGGGCTTCAGTCTGCTTCTCCTGTTCACTGAGACCACCCAACTGCAACGTGACAACAACACAAAAACATCAAATATCAGACATCATCAATAGGGCACACAGTTTTCCGCGGGCCACAGAATTTGGAGCCAAGCCGCCAAATTTTTCCTTTGCTGCAGAATTGTGATATTTCCGCGGAATTTTGCAGAAGTTGAAAATTCACCGGCGATTAGTACGACTTTTGACTTGATGATATATTTTTATCACGAAAAATCTAACTAAACTGGTAAAAGCTGTAGTCCCTGCTAATAGCTATTACAATATGGCACAATCGTGAATAAACGCAACACAACTTGACTGACTGCACCTTCAAAATGAAAAAAAGATACCTGGTGTTCTTTGTATGTTGCTGGCATAACTCAGCACAATGTCACTATACCAGCCATCCCTTCAGAAACTAAAGTTTAAAAGCTCAGTTAACTTACAAACGGAATGCTGTGGTAAGCCGCGGAATTTTGCAAAGTGGCCCACGGAACTTGGCAAAATTTTTCGTGAAAAACCGTAGGCCCTAATCATCAGCACAATATTCACGTTCATGCAAACCTTTATTGTTTGCCAGCAAACAAATGACATCTAAGTGTTATTAAAAACCAAAATAATTTAAACATATCTAAAATTTCCAACATATAATAAACATATCGCTAATGAAAGTACACAAGGCAAAGCTTCTTATGAAAAAACAGCTCACAGTTGATACGCAAGAAGAGTGAGAAGATGACATTAAACCCCAGAGTCTGCTTGCTTCAGTGTAACAAAGTATACTCAAAGCATGAAATTAAAGCGTGCTAAAAAGTTGATGACATGTTTAGATAAGTTTAGTTTAGCGCTCTACGCTGCAATTTTTATGGCAAAATATAAACGTAATAGCAGAATTTACATTGATACGTGGAAATGTACCATCCCAAACAATGTCCACTTTCAGTGCCTTGAACACCTTCCAGAACTATAACAGACAAAGTACACAAGCAACACAGTCAGCTTTACAAAAATTAATAACTAATTAATGATTATTTCTGAATTAAATCTAACTGTGGTAACTACCAATTTCGGTTATTAAGCCAGATTCAATGAAACATAATTATTGAACGTTTTCTTGACCTAATCTTGTGGACAGAGTAAAATGTTTGCTTTTCTGGAATACAATGATTAGGATGATTTCAGATTCATCAACTTTATAATGTTCTGATAATGTTTATTCACACAAAAACAGTGTAGAACAAGACAGAGACAGACACAGAGAATAAGACAGTTTTACTGAAGTGAATTTCAACCAAAAATCAAAATTTTAAAAACTACAATTTTTATTAATAAAATAAAGATTAAATTTCACTAATCTTTAAATACTTTTCAATGACTAATAACCGTCTGATAAATCGTTAATTTCCAGAGGTTAGTGAAAACAACAGCCATGTAACCAGAAAATACATCGTGTCTACCTCGATGACGGTTCCAATGCCAGCAGGAATGAGAACAAGTAGACTGGTTTGTTCATCCATCAGGTAGAGAAAGATGATAAAAGTGCTCACGCAGCGCCACACAACTGCACCAATTAGTGATGATTCGATATATCGAAAATATCGATATATCGTTTTCGATATCGATATATTGTATCATATCATTAAAAAATATCCATTTTTGATATATTGCGATATTTTTTATATATCACGATATATTCGATATATCGCGATATTTTATGCCACAGGTTTATATTTTTATTACTGCATTACCAAAATAACAAGAATAAACAGAGAAAATGACAAACTAACCGAAGCAAACTAACAATAGTTAATAATATTGTTAAGTTCACTGACACACTTTAATATCCTATCTACGTAAAGCAAACTGCCTTGCTGAACGTTCACGTCTTGTTCTCATGCTTGTATAAGATTTACATACTAATCATTTTTAAAATATCGATATCAATATCACGATATTTTCAAAATATCATATTGGTATCGTATGAAAATTGAAATCCTTATATCGAATCATCACTAGCACCAATCACAACCAGACAGACCTACTGACATTTCAGCGCACCACTCCAAAAGTCTGCCATTCTGAAAAGCCGGCACGATAAGGATAGACTCAGTGTTAGAGTTGGTTTAGCATTTAATCACTGCGGTTACATCATCATCTAAAACAGGTTTCTGGTAGGCCCTCAGAATGGCAGCCCTCCAGAATGGCGGCCCCTCAAAATGGCAAACCCGAATCTCATTAAAAGTAAAACTGTACATCCATTATGGTGCTAACGCAAACAGCTTTGTGTACTTCTGTCCTCTACACTATCCGGTCCATCTGTTCTTCTACATGCTTTTACTGGCAAATGAAGCAATATACATAAAAATACAGGGTGAAATATAAAAAGGAGAGTACATACAGTTTATGTACACTGTGTCTCAGAAAAACTGGACCGTGTTACGTTTTCAAATAACTTCAACAATCTTGATCCAATATCAACAAATTTCGGTACCAAGTGTTGTTATTCAATCAGCACTCTTACCTGATTGCCTGAAAACTGATGAGTGGCTTACATCCCGAGTTTTTCCAACTAACTGACAAAGAAAAATCTGTATGAAAAACACATAACAACACAATACTGTATCAAATACATTAAATATGTAAGTCTGACCCGTTTTTGTGGAGAGTCCGACCATCGAGTCACGGTTTCTCCAGTAACTGATGTCATTCTTGAATGCCAGGAAATCAAACAACAACTGCAACAAATAAGAGCAATTAGTAATTACTACAGTCACTCACAAGCAGTTAACAGTAACGCAGATAAAAATATTATATTACAGGACGGTGGCAAAAATAAGAACAAATAAACATAAACTCAAAAGCAAATGGGCTTGATCAGCATTATTTCTTATCTCTCATTATACAGTGCAATCTGTTGTTATATAGGTAAAAACACCATCACCAATATTCACCATTAACTCAACTGCTGCTGCCCATTAACTCCCACTGACTTCAGTCAGTAATCACTGACCACGACGAAGGTCAACGATTAATAACTTTGGCACTGTTGCCTCACCTTTGCATTAAGAAAACAGAATCACAAAACCTCGTGTCTACAGTTGACAAAACCTCCGAACTACAAACTACAAAGCTCTTCAGAATGCTACTTAAATATATACGTCATTATATAATAAAATATAGCAAACAAATCTGCATGTTATTCATTAACAAACTTTATAATAACATTAAAAACACTGTGGAAATAGACTGAAAAAATGCACTGCATAGAAAGTAGTTTTCAATTTTTGTTGAAATGTCATAAAAATCAGATAGAATGTTTTTCCATTCTACCCTTGATTAAAATTCCAAGGGGTTTCTCAAAAACCAAAAAAAACACTGGGTGATGCTTTTTTCTGCATGCTGTATGCAAGAAGTTAAAAATATCATTACGTGGAAAGCAGCAACAAGGAATGTCAGTAGAAGTATGTAGAGATTGGTGTCAATAAGAAGTCCTTTCATCTCATCAATGTCTTTGTTCTGAAAACCTGTGAAAAAATGTGTGCAAATTAGTAATTATAAACAGACAATAATAATGCTAAATTTTGCATAAAAATTCCAAGCAGTTGCTCGGAAAATTACAAAATAAACATTAGGGGATGCATTTTTGCTGCACGTGCCAAAAATATCTTTACAGAGGAAGCAAAACCAAAGAATGCCAACAATGGTATGTAACGGTTGCTGTTAATAAGGAGTCCTTTAAACTCATCAATAATGGCTTTTTTTCTGAAAACCCACAGCAGCAACACAATGTGTGCAAGTAACATATCATCATCATTCATCAGCCACAGCGACATCTAGACTTCAACTGCTTGGCGGCTCAGCAGCTAGGGCATTGGATACGAGAGTGAAAGGTCAGCGATTCAATTCCCAGCTGGTGCACTACCAAGTATCAACTCTGGGCAAGTTGTTCACACCTACCTGCCTGTGTAGGTGCAAGTATCCAGTGGTTAGTGGTGACTTGTAACTTTCAGGGTGCAGTTCGATTCTCGCTGCCGGTCATTTGCAAGCAACGTTGAGCAAGTTGCTAACCTACTACGTGCTCAGGCCAACTCAGCCTCCTACCTTCTGTGGGGAGGGGGGAAATGAGTCTTACAGGCTATAGGGTTATGGCCTAGTGTGGTTGATTGGGGAGGTGGTATGTCTGCTAGCTGTAAACCGTGGGTCCAGTTGTTCGCTGATGCGAGCAATGGCTAGCTGCATTGTGGGCTGCAGTATCATTAGCTCACGCCAATCAGCTCCCACTTCCAAGACTGTAAAGTGCTTCTGTCCATGATTCTGTCTCATGTAAGAAGCACTACATCAAGTACCAAACTTTACCTTGACAGTGGCTGAAACATTTGTAATTTAACTTGAATGTTACCTAACGAGTAGAGGTTACGAAAAGCCTCAATCATGGTGACCCAGAGTCGTAGAGTACCAGCTGAGATAGGCTGGTACACAACGTCCAACGTCATCTCCATACTCGTCTCATTCAGCGGCTGTCAATAATAACAATAACCAAGTATAAATAGCTTCATTAAGATCTCCTTGATAGACAGTGCATGATACATAAACGGTGAGAACCATCTGGTTTATTATTTTTCCACTGAAATTACACATTACCACTACAAATACATCATGTAATAAAGCCTGCACGTCTATGCATTTTATTTATCAATGCAACATGCCAGTAAATGACTAAGAGAGATCCTGTATACTTACAACCAGGTCCTTAATGCGATTATTGAGGTCACCAACGAACATCAATGGCAGATATTTGCGGCTCTGATGTAACCTACATTAGATACACAACAGCAGCCCTTAGCACAGACACAATATGGACACAAAAACTGATGAGTCTGTTAACCCTTATACCGCTGGAACCAAACCCTTTCAGTTTCCGCTGCATTTCAGCAGGCCGCGGGAACCTACTATAGTCGATCATGGTCGTACGTCGACAGGTGTTGACCACCGGTGCCATCTATAGTCAGTTTCACACGCAGACGCATTGCTGCTGCCCTCTAGTGAACTAGTCAGGTGTGTGAGGAATATTAGTGTGGGTCTGTGGCCAGGCTGGACAAGAAAGCAAGTGACGTCTGCAGCCCAACTGCTTAAAAATGCAATATATTAAAGAATTCTCATGTTACAGTTAAAAATGCAGTTATCAAATAACGGCTTTTAGACTTTTAGGAGGACTTTTAGGCTGCTCTTTGATGCCCTCATGCACAGGTTTCCTTGAACCTAGAAGGTTGAATCTTGGACCGTTCAAATCTACGTTCAATGCTGAAAATTTCATATGCAGCTTGTCTTGGTCTATCCTGCAGCCAAGAATCGAGAAAGAAATGCATAAAAACCCCTATTTTAATGTTCACTGCACTCGGTGGCAATCAAAAGCAGGTGTATGACTTCCTATTAGTGATTAATAGAAACCTAGACCCAATCTCGCACCATTACTGAGATACAGTGACTTGTTAGCTGAAAATCGCAAATTTTTCCTACCCCCCTCTCATTCAGCACCCTTGCTTGGGGTGACCCTTTCCGAATTTATGAAAAAACTTTACGAATCCTGAAATTAGAGTCTTCCAGTCAGCCAACAGCCTTTTCTGCCACCTAGCGTCCATCATCCTATGCGCCCTGATTCTTTCTGAGACTTTGGCGCTTTATAAATCATTTACTTACTTACTTACTTACAATAATGAAGATTTGGTGATCCTAGCTTGCACCGTTTTTGCCTGATCCATCCATGTGACAGACAAACAGACAGATGGACAGACGGACGAATGAACAGACAAAATTGCGATGGCTAAAACACGCTCTAGCAGTTCCTGCTTTCGCACGTAAAAACTATAACTGCTTTTCATCATTATTAAAAAATAGTTTCTGACATCCAAGGTACTACATTCTTGCCAATGAACAGCTTCTCAGCAAAGTCTACAAAGCGCCACTGGCTTCAATTACCGTGGCCAGCCTGGCCAAAATCGTGAGTTTTCCACTGACACAAATTCCATGTCTCATGCAAATGCATAATCTTATACATGCCATGGGACTCTTAAAGAAGTCCTATACAAGCAGAAGACAATACTACGGTGTAAATGGCAATGAAAAAAAAGAAATGCATAACTTACTGAAAGTACCGAAGGATCTCCCCTGGAATATTATGTGGACTGAATGAAATGCGTTCAGACACTACGTTAATGGTCAGTCGTGACTGCCAGTGAGCTATTGGTTCCATGCTGTCAGCTGTGTCCTTCTCCTCTGGACTTGTCTGCAAAAAACAGCACACTTGGCACATGCCACACTGCACAACAAAGTACAAAAGCTGGTAAAACTACAGCACGTAATAGTATACAAATATAAAAAAGTTTATGATTTCCCAACATCAGCAACAGAATAATATCACATTTCTGGCATAGCAAAAACCAAGCTGACACCGAATATGTCCCCAATGCATACATTTACTCATCTAGTTAACATTAGTTTTCAGAATGTATGCACTGAGAGTGCATATCTCCACCAAGCGAAGTAATTTAAATACTGCTACTACTTTACTACTGCTAGAATCAGAATGGCCTTATCCAATAGCCCATCCCACAAAACCCCCCGTTAGACACAAAGATCATGGAGATACCTCTTATACAAGCCTAGTTATAGCCCATTTTGGCTCAAAAATTTGGTGCCATGGCAATGGGAGTCAGCCAAGGAAAAATACAAAAAAGGGACTCGAGGGAAAAAGAAGGGTCACTTTGTGCTGTAGAATGACGTAATTGCCATTATGACATCACGCAGGCGCCACTGCATTATGAGTCATCATGCGCACAGATACATGGAAATCAAACAAAAACATTACCTCCGCCAGTGTTCACTACGTTCACTTTGGCAAAGACAGTTAACAAATTATATGCACCATCTGAATACAGCCAGTCAACCTTTTCCAATTCTAGTCATCCACTTATTACAACGCATCATTCTACATCTACAATAATGTTATACAAATTCTTCACTTACTTACTAACTTAAAAATACTACTAATGATATGCAGAAAAATACAATAAACACGCAAATAGAGAGCGAGTTTAAAATAACAATTCTCTCATCGTACCTTGGACTCAGCCGAGTCACTGATGAGCTGGAATGTGCTAGCCTGAGGTACTTCATACTTGGTCAGCGGCACGGACTGACTATTAATCCAGTCCGGTAAGTGCGTGGACTTTGCCGCTGCTGGTAATATAAACACGTGGGCGTACATCGAGCCATTACACCGAGCTGCTGGAAGTGTTGTCACATTCACACTCCTATCACACACCAGTGTCACATCTAGTGATTTGTACCAAACCCGGTTTCAAAATTCATTACCCGGTTCCAAATTCGGGTAATTGGTACCCGTTTTTTGCAACATTACTGACGAAAGTGAAACTGATGAAAATCTCGCTACTTGTAGCCTAGGTGGCAAAATTCATATACTGCAAGGAAGAACTAACTTCAGCCACTTTCGTTCACGGACTGTGCATAATTGGTAGCCTATCACATGCACAATATAGACTTTTTGTATAAAAAACCTAACTTTGTGAAAAATAATGGAGACGCCCCTACATGTCATTTCATTGTCGTTTTTTCTCTACTACCTTTGAAGTGAAAACTGGGTCCAGGTACCCGGGTAATTGCAACCTGGGTACCCGGTTCCTAAAACGGGTAATGCTGCAAATCACTAGTCACATCCAACTAGCAGTATGACAACACAAGTAATCAAGGCTCAGTAGCAAAGATGCAGGTAAATAATGCAAATGAAACTCCATTATTAAGACAGTTAGCTGCACCTGACCAGTTACCATCGCTCGGCAAAACAAGGTGGGAGCCAAGACACATCCCTGCCTTACACCGGAGGTCGTCGTGAATGGCTCAGAGAGGCAGCCTGCTAGGCGCACTCTGGCGGACGTTGCAGTGTGCAGGTCGATGATCAGGTTCATGAGTACCGAGGAAACACCAACCCCACGCATGGCCTTCCAGAGCACGTTCCTGTCTACGGAATCAAACTCCGCTTTCAAATCCACAAACGTGACATGCAGTGGCTGTTGGAACTCTCTGTGGATTTCCGCCAACAAACGCAATGCCAAGATTGCATACCGTGTGGAACGACAATGGGTAAATCAGGACTGGTGAGGCTGATGATGCTTCTGAAGCAGGGGGTCAAGTCTGGCGAGAAGGACATGTGCAAATACTTTGCCTGGGACTGACAGAAGGGTGATTGGTCTGTAACTGCTACACTCGGAGAGTGATCCTTTTCCTTTGTATAGTGACAGCAAAATACCTTCCTTCCACTCTGCCGGCACCTTCCCTAACTTCCAGACGGTGCAGAATAGACCACATAAAGCTCTGCTGACCGGATCGATGGCACATTTTAACAACTGAGGGTGGAATATCGTCAGCCCCTGCAGCAAGATCGTTCCTCAGTCCTCAAATGGCGCGCTGGACTTCATCTAGACTGGGAGCATCATCTAGGTTGCTAGTGTCTGGCAGTGTGGTATTCACAGCATCATCGAGGTCCAGACATAATGGACTGCGAGGGTGGTTCAAAGTAGTGTTCTGTCCAACGTCTCACCTGACTTGCAGGGAACACCCATTGAATCATTGATCGGTGAACAACTGTGTTGGGTCTGCGTGTTACCTCCCAAGTCTCTGATAGCTCGATATGCTGTGTGGAGATCATTCCGTACCATTCCGGCTTCTGCTTCATCAGCTGTACGGTTATAGAACTGCTCTCTGTCATTCAGGACCGAGAATTTTTACTCACTAAATTACTAGGCCAAGTCCGACCCATGCATGGCATGCACATGTGTAGTACAAAACAATACACGTACCACGTCTGCTCTACATTTGGATCAAAGCTGTCTACAGCCAAGATCTCCACGAGTGACTTAGTGTCTGACCACCTTGCAGACTGAGATGCTGATGTGAAAATCTTCACCTACAATACAAACACAGATGACAAATTTCCATGCTTAGAAACCACACAAAACAATGCAAAAATAAAGCCATGACCATCTATAATCACTGCGATGTTCAAGAAATCAACACGATCAAAACGATCGATAGGCGCTGGTCCAAAATAAGACACCCTGATTTAAGCAACATGACGTACCTCAACAGATTCATTATGAATTTTTACATTCAGTTTTGTTGTTTTAATGGTGAGCCATGCAGTTATGCAGTTATATTAAAATTTATCGACTTTATAAACCTTCAGTACTTTATTAAAAAATTGCAACACAATGCTAATATACCACAGAGCAGCCATTTTTTGTATAAATTTTCAATAACAGTTGTGAAAATAAACAAGATTGACCTAACTTTAACCTCAAACCTGACCATAACCCTAACATGAAACGTTCACACAAAAAATGTCAAAAACAACTAAGAAACATCATTATGAGTCTGCTGAAGTACATCATATTGCTTAAATCAAGGTATCCTGTTTTGGACCGGTGACCGATCAATCAGCAGACAATATGGTGCACATGGCGTGATCTCGAAACAGGTGGGAGCTGGTGTTTACGATTACGAACTTTTTCGGCACCAGTAGGGTTAAGGTCAGTGTTTGAAGTTAGGGTTAGGGATTAAGGTTAGTAACAGGGTTAGTCATAGTGTGGTGTGGTCGCACTGAAACAGAATTCAGATCAAAGCACTAGTGCACTAAAATAGCTTTAGCTAAGTGAATATGCACTCATCAAAATGGAATAACATCACTGCGTCATCACAAAAACAAGGGTATGGGTAATTTTCAAAAATGCGGAATGCAGAAAGTAATTTGCGGAATAAAATCTGCAGAATGAAGATGATTGGTTGACGGGCATGATCACGTGATCAGCCCGATTCCGCAATTTACTGCCAACCTTCCAAGCTTGCCGTGGTGGTAATTTGCGAAATGTATGGTGCGGAAATGTGCTAGCTAACAATGGAAAACGACGAAAACGTTGCAAAACGTAGAAAAAAAGCTAAAAAAACGTTAACACTCCAAAACGTACAAAGTGATTGTGAACTGTGACTCTGTAATAAATGTCGAATAAATATGTTTAAATCATTATAACGCCTGTGCTGAAATGCAGCCTATATACCTGGGGCAAATTTTCGAAACTTTCCTAAGACATTTTCCAAAGATCTTCCTATGGCAGATGATTTAGGAATTTCAAAGAAGTTTTCTTATCCGAATTTTCGACGGCTTTCTTTGCGTTTCCAAAGAACTTCTTCTTTTCTTATCTTCCTAAATTAGTTCAACCAATGCACTTATACGACCATGTGACGTTATTAAAACTTCTTAGGAAAACTTTTTATCTTAGCACGTCCACGAGAAACGCATTTTACACATCGCTTCGTTTTTTAAGTTGACCAAACGTCAATTTCCTTTACTTATTCATTGTTGATTTTACCGCAGCGTTAGGCAAATAACCTATGACGTCACATATGACGTCTAAGCTAAGGCTCAACATTGTGTACTTTTTTGCAAATTTCGTTTTATTACACAGCTTTCTCCGCGTAGGACAAGGTTAGTGCTTTCCTATATATTTGCCCAAATTCTTCCTAAGAAGTTTCCAAAGAAGTTTTGAAAATTTGCATACTTTCTTTGGAAAAGAAGTCTTCCAAAGATCTTCTTAAAAAGTTTAGAAAATTTGGCCACTGGAATGCAAGGCCATATATTCACACTATAACCTCACATGATGAATTATGTACTAATTTAAACAATTAGCAAGCAATCAATAAATTATTTTAAAAGAATTTAGAATGACAAAGATGAGATATGACAGCGGCATTTTTTAATCCAAGCATGAGATATTGCGTACAGTAGCCTACGTTGCTCGGTAATTAGTGGCAATGAATGCCGAGTGCGGCCGGTCGGTCGGTCATTCCGCATATTACCCACCGTTCCGCAGCCTACTTCCGCAGATTTCATTCCGCAAATTACTTTCCGCATTTCCGCAAATTACCAACACCCCAAAAGCAAACCACTAAAAAATGAAGCAGAGTGATTAGCATGTAACCTGCAGCTGGTCGCCATCTTTGAGCAGTGGATGTATGCACTGATCAACGTCTTTATTACACGAAGGAACGGTGAATAGCTGTGACAGTGTAAACAGAGAGTAAGCGATATAGAGCAAAAATGCACTTGAAAATGCTGCCGTCAACAACTGAGACAACTGCATGGTAGCCTAGTAACACAGACGAATTCACGACAAAATACCTCTTAATTTACTAGCAGGCTAAATAATACGACATTCACCGGTAAATGCAACATAACGTAAAACCTATTATCGCTCAATCCATAGACTATGCAAATCATTTCATAGATATAAAACCGTTTTTAATTACGAAGTGACTAATAGCACGGCGGCCGTGTGGCTAAACCGTGCAGCACTTTTACATAATCACTCATCACTGAAAAACAGGGTTGTTAACAATACTGGCCAAAAATATTGCAATAGCAATAGCAATACTTCGTAAAAAAGTATTGCAGTTCTAATTGCAATACTTTTTTTCAAGTCAGTATTACAATACAAGTGCAATACTTTTTGCAATACTCCACTATAAAATAGATTTCAAGTTTTTCAGCTTTTAAAATTTTTAAACTAGGTTTTTTTCGGACTAACTTTTTTAGCCCTGCATGTCATACTCATACATCGTGTACGGTGCAGGACTGCAGGCAGTCGAGAGACTGCCGTCATGGCCGCCGTGCCGCTAGCACTGGAGTTCCTTATTATCAGAGATACGATTTATGTCGAAAGAAATGTAAATATTTGTCAAATCGACAAAGTTAATCTTTATGTTGCCTTATGTGGTATATAGTTTATTTATATGATGTCTGTATTTATTATAGACGTGAGATGATGAGAAATGTGATGTACTTGCCATAGGCGTGATTCCGTAGCTGTATACGATGCACATGTGGTTTGGAACGGGTCGGTTTAATCTGCTGAGCTGAGCTGATCCGCTGATCTATTTTCTCAACCTCTGATTGGTCGGTGACGGTCACGTGATCCAAATTTAGATCAGCAGATTAACAACAAGAACAACAATGATTTTGTTAAAGACTAGTCTGCCAGAGTGTCTTTGATAACAGTTGTATATTGATAATAATTGTATTATTGATAATATATGCTTCTATGTCTGTTTTTCTGTACAGCGTTCCATATTGAAAATATTTGCAGTAAAACTGGGTTCTTTAGCACATTATTTTTCTGTCAGTGATACTTTATTGATTTTTTTCTTCAGCCATCATACGTGGCTTCTCATTTTGCTGAAGGAATATATTTTTATGGTTTTGTCAGGATTTTATGTAAGACTGATCTTTCACTGTGTATTTGATAGTCTGATTTTGTTCTAGTCTTTCAGAATGCAGTTTACCAACAGAAATTAGATCAGCTCAGCGATCAGCTCAGCTCAGCAGATTAAACTGACCTTTTTGGAACATAGTTGGCAAACTCCTGGTGGGATATCGCACCAACTGCAGGTTTACCAGAGCCGTGCTAAACTGCAGGCGAGTCTGGCAAGACGGGCGATGGTTATACAGCTATTTTGTAGAAGCATTGCCAGCCGATATGATGACAGCAGCTATAATAGTGGCGAAGCTTTGCTGCCGAATGATATGCAGAGTGCAGAGAGACAGCAAGTGTTGCTGAAGGCCTTCCTCAGGCTTCCTGGCAAAATAGGGGACTGAGATAAATTCAAAATAGAATTTGTTATGTCTAGTGAAGGTTTCGAGCTTGCAAACCTGGGCAAACAAGATCAATCAGTGCTAACTGCCTTGAACTGTGATTACCTAACTCCTCGCCATTTTAGTTTTTGCTCCCACTTTAAAAAAGACAGTTGTATAGCCGTCACCATTCTTGCATGCTTAGCTTAGCATTGCCAGTTTACCATTTCTTGTTGGGCTTACAGAAAAATTTATTCTTCTTCTTCGGCGTATGGTCAAACTTCAACAATATGATGACTCCTGACCCGTTGTGGTTGTGGACATGCCTGCAGTGCTGAGTGCATAAAAAACATGAAGGATGTCCAGGTGCAGAACTAAGTGCTAATTAAAATAGAGATGTGTCTCTGGCTCCTCACGGAAGGGTCGCGACTTCCTTTCACCAGAATCAGTGGAGTACTGCATTCATTCACCCGGTGTTTTATCATTTGATATAACGGAAAGCTATGCAACCATATTGATAGTCTTCATTTGCTTTACATTCGGAACACCTGCAGGCCTGAACGTTAGAGCTGGGATTAATCGATTCGAATCGATTAGGCAAAGCGAATCGAACCCAAGCTTATTTCAATTCGACTTGCCAATTTCGTGAAGTATTGAAGCCAAGTTCTTTGGGCGAACTCGTGTTTTTGCAAGCTAGTTGGCGCTAAGTGCATGCGTGTGTTCTCGTTGTACACAACGATTAGATTCACTTCACTATCGCACTGTCATAAGTTTCCGTATGGGCATAACCAGTGACCAATGATGGTAACTCTTTTTTCTGTGACGTTATATTTTTTGCTTACGACTTTCAGTTGGTTGTTTTGAGTTGATCTGTACTGGTGAATGCGATAGTACACTAGTGCGATAGTACAATAGTAGAGGCCAAAATTGCAACTTAGAATTCATAAAGGGTTTAAATTTCTAGTGAACAGCGGCGTCGTACGAGGGTAGAAAGTGTAGCAAGGCCGGAAGTTGCAATTTTTCTACAGACACTGCAAATTTTTGAAAGAATTCTGACAAAAAGCTCTGCAAGTTTTCAGCAGAAGAGATTATGGGTGCTCAACATTTTAATTTTGCCCCTGAATTTTCCTAAAATAGGTTCTTCAGCTCCAAAGTTTGCATTTTGGATGAACATTTTCTGACAAGAAGATATTTTTATAATTTTTTGACAGCGGAAAATTTAGGATGGGCATCTGCTCTCTCCCCACCATTTGCTGTCTTTTCACAATGCTACTGCTAGTGAATCGAATCGAATTGGAATTGTTTTGAATTGAATCGGATTTGTTGTCAGCCAAATCACTCACCTCTACTGAACGTGCCCCCATTGATCTTAGCTTCAGGTGATTGGGAGATCTATTGATGAACGAATAAGTGTGCTGGTTAAATAGATCTAATCTAGACGATTTAGTTCGGTATTAAAGGCATAAATTGCTTTTATTTATCAAGTTACTTGAATATGATAGCAGTGCTGTGTTTAACTTTGCTACATCTAACAGCTGATGTTTGTTTTGCATTTCAGTTGGATTAAGTGCTGCTCTTGATGGCTGCTGGAGACTCGGTCAAGTTTCCTTTGCCAAGTAATATTTTGCTAAATACTTTTGATAGTACAATCATTTTCTTATACTGAATAATGTCTTTCAGTTCTTTTGTGCTGGTAGACTGTTATTAGTCCGCCCGAAAACGATAGTTTTCGGAATGACTTATGTTTTACGTATGATGTCTTTTAGTCTGCCCGAAAACGATAGTTTTCGGAAGGACTTCTGTTTTACTGCAGATGTTTTTTTTATTTTTTTGTCAACGCGAGATCTCCGAGATGCGTGGGCCGACTGGCGCAAAATTTTGCACGATGTTCAGTACTAGGCCGAATTTTATAATGCCGGTCCAAAATTTTGGGGGGGCACGCCCCAAAAAAATTTCAGGGGCGAAAAACATACAAAATTTGGCCCGATTGCGGATGACTTCGAAGTTCGGCGGCGAATATCTCCGAAACGGATGAAGATATTCAAAATCAGATTTTTATGCCGTCTACCGCGATTCCTCCTGCGTTAGGCAAAACAAGTCCAGTGAAGTTTGGTTCAGTGACCTTGGAGATCTCGATGTTGAATCGTACCCACCCAAAGTGCATTTTTCGGAAGACCATATTTCGGCCCCTAAGTCTTACTAGCGCACTCCCCAACAGGGACGGGGGCCCCCCTTACAACTTTTTTCAAAGGGGGGTCAAAAATTGGCTTAAAATGGAATAAATGAGCCATTATAACTTCGGAGTTAGGGGGTGTAGCCCGACGAAACTTTGGCACTTGATGTGCCTCTAGGTGGGGGTGTTAACGCAAGTACAACTTTTGGGGGCACCGCCCCCCTTAAAATTTCGGAGGGCAAAAAACGTCCAAAATTTAGTACGTTTTACGACAACTTTCGAGTTTGACCACGAATATCTCTAAAACCGATTAAGATAGCGACAAAATCTAAACGGTGTTATCAAATGCGGTTAATTCCGCGTTGAACAAAAAAAAATTGTGTAAACTTCGGTCTTCTACGAGCCAAGTTATAATGGCTCATGTTGACCCACCAAAAGTGCATTTTTTGGAAGACCATGTTTCGGCCCCTAGGGGTACTGCGCCCCCAAATTTTTACACGCGCTAAAGAATCACCAAGTCTTACTAGTGCACCCCCCACCGGGGGCAGCAGCCCCCCTTACAACTTTTTTCAAAGGGGGGTCAAAAATTGGCTTACAATGCAATAAATGAGCCACTATAACTTCGGAGTTAGGGGGTGTAGCCCGACGAAACTTTGGCACTTGACGTGTCTCTAGGTGGGGGTGTTAACACAAGTACAACTTTTGGGGGCACCGCCCCCCTTAAAATTTGGGAGGGCAAAAAACGTTCAAAAATCGGTGCAATTTACGACATCTTTCGAGTTTGAGCGCAAATATCTCTGGAACCGATAAAGATAACGACATAACATAAACGGCGTTGACGAGAGCGATCCTTTCGGCGTTGAACAAAAAAAGTTTGTGAAATTCCGTCCACTACGAACAAAGTTATAGGCGCTAATGTTGACCTACCCCAAGTCGACAATGCACGTTCGGCGTATGCCAATGCATTTGAG
>Ga0209367_1002986_pt1 | contig 22722 bp, 17 predicted proteins | sample WorMetLIZISLAND2_FD_187412 | JGI IMG/M metagenome (GOLD analysis project Ga0209367, IMG submission 187412) | Marine gutless worms symbiont microbial communities from Max Planck institute for Marine Microbiology, Germany - Olavius geniculatus... ... | reverse complement strand
TGTAGGAATGTTCTTCCCCCTAGCCCCCCCTCCCCCGACATTTTTCACAGCATTTTTCAACTGGGTGTGTAGCTTTCTGTGGCAACCCATCTCAAAGTTGTCATATGATAGTGATACTTGAGAGGTAAACGTCCCTGTCTGAATTCAAGCCATTCAGGCCAGTTCTTGATTTACCTACCTAAGGAGGATCGAAGGCTGAGTGCTATATTTTGTTGCAATATTTTGAATTAGTATTTCTTCAGCTACAACTGGTACAAATTTTGTGTAAATTGGTCTTCATTTGAGTGAATTATAAAAAAACAAAACTGGGTCCTTTTTTATGAAACACCGTGTAGATGCCATTTGGTAGGTACACCTTCTCGGTCCAGTGACACAATGTGTTCAATGGGGCTTCATGACCAGCAGGGGAAAAGCAGATTTATTTGGGTTGAACTTGCCCAGTTATATGATTCATCAGGGGCAGTGCTGATCATACCAAATTACTTCGGTCATTTGCTATTATCTGACATGACTGTGTATATGTGTTATAATATGTGTATGCTGATGATACTGCAGGTGCGCCAGGCAGTTCACCACGTCCGTCAGTGACACTGAAGCCCACTGGCGTCACCGTCACAGGTCGTAAGCGGGCGCTGTCCCACTCGCCACTCGAGTACAGCTTTGACATCGAAAGTCTGACTCGCAGCTCCGAGGGTTCGCTTCATCTGAGGTCCGTCAGCGCCGGACACAGCTCACCGGTCCTGACACGATCTGGTGGCTCTTATGGACATCTCTCTGCCGGTCGGTATATGTAATTCATACTTCTTCAATCTTCATACTGATCAATAGGGCCCACAGTTTTCCGCAGAAAATTTTGCCAAATTCCATTGGCCAGTTTGGAAAATTCTGCGACTTACCATGGCAAAGTCATCCAAATTCTGTGGCTTACCGCGGCCTTCCATTTGAAACTAAAATGAATCCTATCTTGGTTAAAAACTTTAGTTTATGAAGGGCCGACTGGCATAGTGACATTGTGCTGAGTTATGCTAACAACGTACAAAGAAAATTACCGATATTTTTCTTTGTTTAAAAAGTGCAACCTGTTAAGTTGCGTTGCGTTTATTTACGATTGCGCCATATTGTGATAGCTATTAGTAGAGCCCACAGCTTTTTGGCAGTTCAGTTTGATTTTTTTCATGACAAAATATGTATCAAGTAAAAAATTGTACTAATCGCCTGTGAATTTTCAACTTCTGCAAAATTACGCGAAATTATGTGGAAATATCAAAATTCCACGGCAAAGGGAAAATTCCGTGGCTTGGCTCGAAATTCCGCGGCCTGCAGAAAACTGTGGGTCCTAGTAATCAATGTTACGGTGCTTTATCTACAGCAGTTAGGTCGATACTGCATTACACTGTCAGTCAAAAAACGAGTCTTAAGGGCTTAACAAAAAGCTGGAGAAAAATCAGTGTTTTTGATGTGAGGAGGAATAGGGTGATGCAGAGTATAATGGTAAAAAATAAACTTTTAAAATTTAAGCAGGGCACCTGCTCATTTTGTTCGCATATGTGAAAAAAATTCTGTAAAAAAATTTCAAGGAAATTGGTTAACATTTAGAGGTTGCTACCGACACTCAAAGTTATTCAACATGCGACATATGCAATTTCACAAGTACGTCATGTGACAGTTACTCAGGTAAGTCACGGTAAATGTCTACAGATGTCCAGTTACAGCATCAGTGTTGACTTGTTTCTGTCAGCATAACGTTGTCTGTACTGCTTGACTGTCAGTAGCAGAAATTGCTTCTGCTCCTCATTATTGGTGTGCAGCAGATTGTACTCGTCCATCAGTGCCACACCGCGTTCTGCTATGTCGTTCACGACTCTCATACTGCGTACAGTTGCTCTGACAGATGTGTATGTGGCATCTTCCTCCCACTGAGATGGATCTTTGCTTAGAAAGTCACAAGGTAGTCCAGTTATGTCAAAGAATCGGGTAGTGTTGGCTGTGACAAAGTCCTGTAACTCCTTTGAGTTGACATTCTGCAAGTCTACAATGGCTCTTGGGAGGATTCTCAATTCCTGCATTGTTCAAAGCACCCACCATCATTCGCTTTGTATCAGCTGACAAGTTGTCATCAAAAAGTGCAAGAGCAACAAGCTCTTCTGAGAGGTACCAAAGGTGTCCTGTGAACTTCTTCATAGCAATCTTTGAAACGCTGGCATCGGCATAATTATGAATTGCTTTAAGAAGCTTCAGATCCTGGCGTGGAGCAGAGCAAGCTGAAGGGGCTGTAAACCATGCTTCCACATAAATATGAACTGCAAAAATGCATATATCCAGGATGCCCTTCGCTTCCTTTGAGGTTAACTGGAACTGCTGTCTGAAAATCCATATTTTCAAACAGTAGATGGCTTTAGCCATCCATCGTGCTCGATGAAGCCCAGCGGGCCGCTTGAACGAAACTCCTTTAGCCGGAGTTGCTCCCATGAAGATGACAGTGAGTTCCAACAATTCACGATAGTCATCTCTCATCTCGTGGCTGAAATTCCTCCAACTGGCTCTGAGCGAATGCAGTCAACTGAACACTGATGTTAGCAACTTTGCTGGCAGCTTGTTCATCTGATAGTACAGTCTGATAAGCTGACTGGTTGGTGTATGGCCAGTGTGCTTGAAATCGTTTAAAGATGGCAATGTCAGGGCTCTTTGAAGGTCCAAGTGAGTGGATCATTACTGCTTCTAGTACAATTTCTAGCATATGGTGTCGACAGGCCAGCCACAACAGCTCATTTTCCATTTTCTGTTCAAGAAGGACACATGCGCCATTCAGTCGACCAGTGTTGACTGCAGTTGTGTCAAAGGACATGGCTTTGATTCTGTCGCATATACCCCATGACAGTGCAGCTTCGTAAACTGCTGTAGCTGATGCTTCTCCACTTCCAGATGGCAGCTTCGGAACAGCAAGAAGCTGATCAACTCCAACTCCTGACACTAAAATGGGAAGACGATCAACACTTTCTTTTCCAGTGATATCTGGTAGTATCTTGCCATCCCAATGAATCGTTAAAGGAACATCCGGCCTGAAGTCTGCTTTTAAATTTTCTGCAATGGCCTGTCGATGTTTGATTCGCTCACGGCGAATACTAGAATAGCTGAGTTTGTATTCAGCTGGATCATGACCAAGGTTCTGAAGCACAGGTGTGATAACTGCAGCTGCTCCACGATCACTTAGCTTCGTCACATCAAAACTTGCGGCTAGCTTGTTATCAAATAAGCTCAGTTGCCCCATCCTCCTTGAAGTTGGCTGTGATGTTAATGGAGTACCACCAACAGCACCAAGAGCTTCATCATTAACATCTGCAGTCTCTACATACATATCGTCTTCTGCATCACCAACATCTGCACATTCTACACACATATCTTCTTCTGCCTCAGAAGATGACGAGGTCAAAATTACTTGTTCTTCACGAGAAGCTTTCTCTGCTTCTTCTCTTGCCCTTCTTATGTCTAGAACTTCTTGTCTCTTCTGTAATTCAATCTGTTTCTTGTACAATGCTGTGTCAGTAGCCCCCATCATGCCTCTGCGCCCCTTTTCTCTTTGAGCTATAAGAAAGTCTTTATCTTCCTGAATAGTCGTCAGTTCTAGTGCGCCGGCATGTGCAATGTCAAACAAGTCTTCTAATCTCTCTTTCCAGTTTTCCTCTTTTTGCTGCAAAGCTTCTGAGCGTTTGACTTTGTTCTCTTTATTTTTCTTCAGTTTTTCCCATTCTCGAAACATATCTTTAACTTTGCTCACAACATGCTTTTTCAGTCTCGTTGGGATACTGGCTTTGGCCCATACTCCCAAAACATCTTCTGCAGTAGAATGGGATGCATCACGTACAGTTTTTTGGACAACTTTCTGGTAGTGAAACAAACAGTGCTAATACTTCACGCTTTGATGGAAGCTTGGTACCACTCAAAGTAGATGACATCTGGCCAACTAACCATACATCAGTCTGTTTTCTTGTAACAGGCTTTGCACTGGATTGTTCTGACACTGCACAGGCCATTGTGTTTAAAAATTATGCTGACAGTCAGTTTTACACTAAGCACTATATGAACAACATGTTTTACTAATAACTTTCTGCAACAATATGGCTAAAAACTATGACATCGTACCATAGAATAGTTAAGCAAAAGTGCAGAAAATAAGTAAAAAAATAACTAATCATATGTTGGATACCCAATTCATTCACTGTTGCAAAAAATGTTTTAGTTTTCACAATCCTACCAAAGGTCGCACTGTACATAGGCCATGTAAATATTTTGACAGCCAGTAGCAACCCCTAAATATTAACCAATTTCCATGAAATTTTTTACAGAATTTCTTTTCATATATACGAACAAAATGAGAGGGTGCCCCATTAAAAAATCAAAACTTCATTTTTCTGAATCACCCTAAGGAGGAATCTGGTTGCAGAATCTTAGGACCGCAGACTGAGAAGGCATTCTTCCCAAACTGGGTCTGTCTTCTCATGACAACAGCTGCTTTCGTTGTGGAGAAATGGAACTGTTGGCATCCAGATTCTTTACCGTTATCTAGACTTATCATGTTGCTAAGATATAAGCATAAATCGCATACAATCAGATGCAAGTTTGTTTTAATGGACCGTGATTGGGTGAATTGTTAGCTGTAAGTCTAAATCCGTTGGACACAATCACAAACGTAAATGTACGGTAAGATAAGATGTGATTTAATGTAGTGCATCCATATGGCTGAAATAGCATGGTGACAGTGCAGTTGAAAAACAGCTTAGAGCCATGTTTAACGATAGTTAATAGTTTATCTGCTTGTGTGTCTGTGTCTGTGTTTTTTTGTGTCGTTAGCTTTACTGTGGTGTTGTGTCTATAGTTTTTATCTCAAACTGTATTTTGTCGTAGTTTTTCTGTATTGTATGTTTTCCATAAACCTTTCCTTAAACCTTTCATAACATTCTCGTAAGTTTATTTTATGAAGTTTTGTCAATTCGGCTTCTGGGCATGTTAGTTTTTCTGCACTCAGCACTGTTGGCATGTCCACAATCACTACTGGTCAGTTGTTCCCACAGTTTTCCGTGGGTCGTGGAATTTCAAGCCAAGCAGCGGAATTTGCCCTTTTTCGCAGAATTTTGATATTTCCGCAGAATTTCTCGGAATTTTGCAGAAATTGAGAAATGACCGATGATCAGTATGATCGTCGGCTTTACTGTGTAACTAAATAGACTAACTATATCACGGAAAAGATCAAACTAACCTGCCTAAAACTGTGAGCACTACTAATAGCCATCGCAATACAGCACACAATAATAAATAAACACAATTTGACTTGACAGATTGCACTTTTGAAAAGAAAAAAATATTGACAATTTTATTTGAATGTTGCTAGCATAACTGAGCACAACGCCAGCCTTGAATAACTGAAGTTTATGCACAGAATAGAGCTCAGTTTATTCACAAACGGACGGATGCGGTAAGCCGCAGAATTTAAGCAATTTTGCCACGGTGAGCCATGGAATTTTGCGAACCGGCTCGCGGAATTTGGCAAAATTTGCCACGAAAAACTGTGGACCCTACTGGTTAGGAGTTTGAACTTGTTGAAGTTTGATCATCTTCTGAAAAAAAGAAGAAGAATACAGATGAATCAGTGAATGAATGAATGAGATGTTGTTGTGATTTGGTTGCAGCGTCGCTGGGAGCAGCAAGTGCCGGTGGTCTAGCTCAGCATCTGTTCCGACCCCCAGGAGTTCTTCCCGGTTCCCCTTTCCTCAGTCCTTTGCATGGGATGCTGCCATGGTCTCAGCCACCTCATCCGTGGCATGCTGTACTGCAGCAGTCACTACTGTCATCGGATCAACTCACTGCTGACCAGCTGGCCGCTGCTGCTGCTGCTGCTGCTGCCGGGAGTGCTGCTAGTGATCGTAATGATGTCTCACAGGTTGCTTTTACACACTTTCGGCTTTACTTTATCATATAGCTTATTACATCGATCACTGGCAGCCAGTTAGTCAATGAGCATTACCATGCTTCTTTCTCAGCTTTCCGATTGAATTGCATCATATATTACACTGCGATTATTTTGCAAAATAAACGTGACGATAATGATCTTCATCGTCAGTCATCATTGTCATAGACTTTGTTTTGCATTCTGATAGTGTTGTGTTGCTACCAGGAAAAGTCTCTTACCTTCAAAAGCTTTTCAGAGGATGTGCAGGAACCTTGCATGACTGTTTGTGATCGCATAAAATATAGTCTCATTAGCGGATAGAAATTACCTCTGATAATAAAGGTGCTTAGAGGTTAAAAGCAAAAGTTAAAAATGTAACTGGAATGGGTGTTGGTCTGGACAATCCGTGGAAAATGAATCATGCAAAAGCATTTTAGTTAGAATGTTGGATCGTCACAAAGAAATATGCTGGAATAAAACCTGCTGCTTCTTATTACGGTAATATAATTGTCTGTGGTTGTTGTCGATGCAGAAGTCGGATGGTGTAGAGGAGTCATCTCGACAGCGAGGAGGGGGAGGTGGTACAGTGACTGGTAGCTCGGTGGTGTCCAGTACACTGGACAGACGTCAGCATCATCATCATCAGCAGCGTACTACAAACCACCACCAGCAGCAGCGTGATCAGCACCAGCGCTGTGACAGCATCACCCTGGCCACTGGCCATCACCGCCATCAGTCACGCGTTGATGCCAACAGTCAGGGCTTCTACACGGAACTGATGAGGATCAAACATGAGGAGTTCAGTCCTCAGTCCGGTCTGTCCGTCTGCCTATCTCTTTACCTTTGCTTTTCACTTGTGTACTAGTGCATTAGATCAACTAGTTCTTATGAAACATTCAAATTTAGACTAAAAACCGAACTGTTCGCCGCCGTTTACCTGGATACTTAGGACAAGTCAGCACCAATGCAGCAGTTCTGATTCGCACTTATCTTTGTGTCAATGGCAGTATATTAAATTGTTTTTAGATTAGATTAGAAGTGATTCTGCCTGTTCTTGGATATGTCTACTTTACCTGTCGTCTGTCATATCTGTGCACCCTGCTCTGTGATTAAACCATGGACAGATTTAGGTGCCATTTGGCATACACTCCTGGGGTCCAACAACATATTGTGTTAGATAGGGGTCCCTAAGCCCCTGCAGGGAGGAGATTTAGGGGTCAAACCTGAGCCAAAACATGCAGTTTCAGTCCCTGCCATCCCCTGATGAATACAAATTAATAGCAACACTGCCTTTGCCCAAATTAGTTTGATCCTTGTTTCATGAGCTTCTGTGTAGTAGTAGTTATTGTTGTTGTTGTTTGTTGTACCGGTATTTATTGTATGGTTCTTATGTGTGGATGTTTAGATGCATACTCGGAGGACATCCATGCCAGTCCGTCGGACAGTCACCCTGACATGCATTCTCTACCTGCTCATGAGACTGAGCTTGACTTTTATGAGACCAACTGTCACTGGCGAGGCTGTGGACTGGAGTTTGAAACTCAGGAAGAGCTCGTTCAGGTATGTAATAATCATGTAGCCTAATGTTATGTAAAGTGAAGGGTGTTTTAAATTGTGCATAATGCTGCAGGGACACCTTACTAAACTGAAGATAGCTCTGCTGCCAGAAACTAAGGCTAGCTGCAGCTGTAGAGATGAAAACTAGAGCTGGTAACAATCAACAATTTTTAAAGTACTTAACTTTACAAACGTTTATGATTAATTAATCATTAATTTTAATTAGAAACTAACGATTGCCAAAGAAAATACATTTCATTTATTTAGCAACTATAACTCTAACTATAACTACTGGTATGAACTCTAACGTTTCACAGATGCACTGAGACACTCAGTTATTGAGTGCTTTTGACACAAGACGTGTAGACAAACGAACATTGACTTTTCTAGAAAAAAAATGATTGAGATGATTCCAGTTGCTTATCATACATGATCTCATTGTATTTCACCTACTTTATAATATTCTTATTGATTTGACTTTATATAAAATTTTAAGGATTAAAATCTTATTAATTGTTTTAATTCAAAGCTATTAGTGATGTGTATGAATGTGTGAACAGCATCTGAACCAGGAGCATGTGTCGACCAGTCGTCGTCAGTATGTGTGCCTGTGGGAAGGCTGTGGTCGCTCGGAAAAACCGTTCAAAGCACAGTACATGCTTGTTGTTCACATGCGACGTCACACTGGGGAAAAGCCTCACCGTTGCTCGGTCAGTTGGTCATTTCGTTGGTTGGTCAGTCGGTCACTGTCGACAATTAGCAATTTCATGATCAGGTCACGGGGTGCTTAGTTGCAAAGCCTGAAGGGTCAAAATTTTAAACCACGGGGCTGAGAGTGGAGATGGGGTTTTGTGAGTGGGCATCAGTTCTTTTTCCCACTAGCTAGGTGGCCTGGATGAAATGAATGTTAGATGCTTCCCCAATGGGGTCTAGGGCAAAGACAGAGCCACCTAGAGTTTTGATGCTTTACCTGTTCTCGGCTCATTTTCAGCTGACCTCTCTTGTTATGGAAAACTATGTGCATTGAATGTTTATGCATTATGTTGTTAATTTTTAGTAATTACGCATATAATTTTCTTGCTTTATTTTTGTTGGCTCATTTGGACCTTTAAGATCTCGTGGGTTTTGTTTCATCGAATCACCTTAAGCCCTCCCCCCTTCTGGTTTCCATGCCATTGGTTATACTTTATGTAAGCATTATGTCACAATATCTTTAGTTTATCATCATTATCATAGGGATACAGTGCACAGTTTACTGTAAGATCAGGCCATTTTGCAGTGTAAATTTGAAATAGTGTAATGCGAAAAACTCACTTTAAAAACAGAATTAACATGATGTCTCTTATTTTGAGCTTGCATTATTCTCTCTTTGTCGTGTGTCTCAGTGCAATGTGTTGATGCTGTTGGTTGGGTTCAAGGAAAAGCATTTGGATTGCTCTGTAAAGCTTTCTGCTTGGAGCTCTGTTTAGACTGAGAGACATTCTGCGTAGGTTTGTTTGCAAAATGATCATTAAAATGGCTTCTGCATCTGTCTGTGTTTGGGTGTGTCAGATTGAATCAGACGTTTCCATAAGTAACATAGCACAGTTGTACAGTTCTATAGTAAATGTACAAGAATATGAGTGACGTAAAAATAGTACTTGACAGCTTTGGTGCAGATTACAATCGGTAAGATGTGGACTGTGTTGTAGTTTGAGGGTTGCAACAAAGCATACTCGCGGCTGGAAAACCTGAAGACTCACCTGCGCTCACACACTGGCGAAAAACCCTATCTGTGTGAGTATCCGGGATGCAGCAAGGCTTTCAGCAATGCTTCCGACCGAGCCAAGCATCAGAACCGCACTCACTCCAATGCTGTGAGTTTTTACTACTCTTAGTGCTAACTTATGCTGACCACTAGTCTGGAAACATGCCCGGTGCAGGTTTCAGCTGCTGCAGAGTTGCGAAAAACTGTAAAAATTTCCACACAGTGGGTCTTATTGGGTTTGTTAGGTTTTGGGTGTTGGGGATTCAAACCGAATGAACGAAGGCCAAACTTTGTGAGTTTTCAGGTTTACATTAGTTTTAACTCATGAGAATGAGCGGTTTTAGTCTCCACATCAAATAAAACATGTACAGAAATTTGCAAATTCATAGGTTTTAAGCTTGATAGAATAACTATAATAAAACGCACTAAAAGTGGATTCAGTTTACAGTGGGTTTTTGGGGTTGGTTTTCACTGGTTTTGGGGGTGTCTTAACCACAAGGAGCTGTAGTATTGGCTCGATCCATTTTCTGGAGCCTGGAGAGGCCTAAGCCTAGTTTTAGTTTTGTGTTGTAAGCTAGCCTGTAGGAAATCCAAACCTGGGTTTCTGATCCACCAGATAATTTATACATTTTTAACCTCATTTTTTATTGCCAACAAACCCAGAAATTACTCTTGAAGAATGCACACTATCTAACTCTATCACAAGTAATCGAGCTTACCTTGGGATTAAATCTAGGCCCAGTCATTAATTGTTTGTTTAGCATGTATTGAAGTTCCTAATATGAGTTTGTTGATTCATAGGTTGATTTTGTCACGGTGTGTGGTACTGTGATAATTCATGTGCAGAAGCCGTATGTATGCAAGGCTCGTGGCTGCAGCAAGTGCTACACAGATCCCAGCTCACTGCGTAAACACGTCAAAACCGTTCACGGTGCCGACTTCTATGCCAATAAGAAGCACAAGGGCAATGAGTGCAGTGGCGGTGGGCAGATGGACAATGGTGGCCATTTCTACGAGGTAACAGCTTCTGTTGTATTTGTGCTATGTGTGATTTTAAGTTTATGATAACTTTCACACTGTCTGATCAGTTCTTTAACACCGTTGATTGGATAATAGAAAGAGAAATTAGTCTGTGCAAAGTACATTTTCATAACTTTACATTTAGGCATTTGACTTCACCTGGAGTGTTTTTGTAAATTGGGCTGAAACAACAGCAAAAGTAGCAGTTGTTGTTGAAGAAAATAACCATAATTTGACTCTTCTGTTTGAAAAGCTGACTGTTTTTGGTCTTAGTGATTTTTAAGCTAGGTCTGTTGGCAGCACTATGTTTTTGTCATAGGTTAATTCTGTCACAGGTCAGTCCGGCTGGAGTCGGATGAGATATATACTATTACAGAATTATTATGTGTCACATTCAACTTATATCTTTACCATCCACCATTTGACAGTACTGAGCTGTGTCGTATATTTGAAATTTTTCAGATAATTGTGTACTGTGCAATAACTGTCAGGTTTCTATTTTTCACACTGTCTTTTGTTGCACTTTTTGAGTGATATTATACTACTTATATAGTGGTTTTTCTCTTTTTTATATTAAAACCATGCACACATTAGCTAAGCATGCATTCGTATAACAAGTTGTCTGTCTGCGTGTGCAGGACGAATCTAAGCCGGACAACATGTTGAACCCAGGCAGTAACAGCAGTGGTATGGGCAGTGGCGCTGCTAGCAGCAGTAGTGCTGGCAGTCCGGCTAGCAAGCCCAACACTACAACTAATACTGCAGACTATCAGCATGATTCCGTCTCCAGCCCTGCTAGCATACATGTCAATGGCATTGCTGTATGTATCATTCTACACATAGTTACATAAATCTTGCGGTTATTTTTTGCACTCACCACTATTTTCAGAGGCACTGTTGTTGTGTTAAAACAAGAATGAGGTTTAGTGGGTTTTTATGCTGTAAAATGCAGATACTTGTGGTTGTATTGTTGGTACAATTTAGCACCAAGGTGGTAATTAGTGTCCTGACGAATGCAGCAGTGGTTTTATATTTTGATGAATTTGAATAGTTAGCTCAACTCTTCATCTCAGTTGCATTTATTCATTCATACGGTTGTCCTTCCACTAAAAGTTTTCTGTGGTTTGCTCGATTCAAATAAAATTTGTTATTGCTACATGATCATCGATGATATGTCATACAACTAATCCAAGATCAAGATCATGGTCTCGAGATTTTGAAAATTATAAATTCTTTCTTTTTTTATTTTCTCCATTATTTACATTTGGAGCTGGCAAATGGCTAGTAATTCTTAAACTAGGCAACAACGTCTAAATTTGATTCAGCCAGATTTTTGACATTTGGCCTAGTTTTTGTCTTGCGTGACTTTGAACTTCACTCGTATGCAATGTTGAGAAACTGATAGAGCCAGGAGTCAACTGGAGTCCCATAACTACAAGATTAATTTCTGTTTCAGTTACTTCTTAGCCTGTGAGTCAATTCAGCAGTGAATGTGGTGTCTCTGTTGACAGGAGTCTGATAAGAGTAATGGTAACTTACTGACGCCATCGTCGTGCAATGATGCCAGTAGTTCGTCGGCAGTCACTAGAGGTCGTCGGTGTGGTGTCGGCAGCAGTCATCCCGGCATGATGTCTGGTGGTGATCTGATTGTCACAAGTAGCATTGATGAGAATTCGGAGTTTGTTGATGAAGACAACGTGCTCAGCGAAATCATCGTGAGTAGTTTTTTATTTTTCACTCTTTTTATTCTGCAAATATTGGAGAATATCTGACTGAACTTTTATTTTACCGGCTCGTTGTTCGAACTGTAGAAATTTGCTGTTGATCAGTTGTTAGCTGTTGATCAAGCTGTTGAGTAATTGTTAAAAATTGTTAACGATTAAATAAAATCTTAATCGTTAAATTTTTGATTAAACTGCATCATTATTTGGTTTTGGGATCCAGAGGTCATAGTTGAGGGTCTCCAAGCACAGAGAGTATTGAGTCCTTTATTGTGTGCAATTTAATGTTATAATTAATTTACCATCTAATTAATAAGTATTCTGCTGATGTCCAACGTAGCTGTCACCTGTTCGTACTGATGAGCAAACAGTGGCAGAAGCACTGTCAATGTTTTGTTGTAATGCAATGTCACAGAACTTATTTTGCTAATCTGTTGTATAAGTCATGCTTGTGACACATGTTCAGTAAACTACTTACTTCTGTACTTATTTAGTAAGTAAATATTAGTAAAAAGTAAATATGTATGATGGTGTTGTGTAAGCAGTTGTCTCCAGTGTCGGCGGATGAGCAAGCGATGGTTGAAGCACTGCCAATGGTGCGTCAACGTGTACCAGTCACTCGACCGCCCGCCAGCCAGAAGCCACGAGTTGTTGCTCCGACGCTCCCACCACCAGGTGACCCATACAGCAATTATTACTGTCCACTGCAGATGTAACACAAACTGTTTTGCTGGAAACTGAATAGCAGGAAATTATTCTGATCTTTAGTAAGTTTGCTTCACAAGGTCCATGGGTTGGTGCTGACTCGTTTTCCCCATTTTCTAGCCATCAGTCAGATGCTGCATGGCCATGGATGTGGGCTTAGTGCATCATGTGTTGTGTCTGTTTAATGTTCATGTCCCAGTGTTCACTGGTAATCACTATGTCTCTGTGTCTGCCCGTGGAGGGATGGGATGGGATGGCCAGGCTGAGTTCACCTGGTTGGCTGATTATGTACAGAGATGGGGATTGCTGCGGCAGGTTTGGAAGGTTGGATGTTTGTCTATCCAAGACTGTCACAGCACTAAAGTGAAGATAATGAATAATTAAATTGTGTCAGAAGTTTTTCTGATATTATTGTGGTTCATATTTCTTCATGCCTCACTGTGCTTGTCGAGTGTGTCATTGCATTAGTTATCATAATGTCAACAACAGTGTGTCAGAATGTGAATCATGTGCATTATGCATTGAATGACGCTGGTAGGCAATTCTCGTCGTCTGTGGTCGGCGGCCAGTCCATGCCACGGAAGTACAGCAGACAGTCATAAACTACCAGCAGACGATAGACCGACCGGTTCAGCTGGCTATGGTTCTGGGGCTTACAGTAAGTCTTTTCATTTTGCCATTGATCTTTGTCGCTATGACGAAGTCTTTATTTATGGCACCAGTTATTAGTGATTTGTAATAATTAAAGGGAAATTAAAATTAATTTGAAACTAAATAAGTAGGATTTGTTTCTTCACGGTTCATACTGTTACGATTCTGTCATTTCTGTTGTTGAGTTTCTAGTCTCTGATTTTAGTTGATTAAAGCATCATCGTCGGCCCAACTTTTTTTGTTCAGCAATAGCCTTTATTTTTGGTCACCTTTTGTTTATTTCAGTGTTTAGTATGCCTAGTGATCATTTTCATTAGCAACTCATTTGGCACAGAGTGGCATTGCTATGAGTTGCTATGAGTCACGTACTAGTTTGGCCTCAAAGCAGTACATATTTTCACTGGTAGTTTTGATCTTCCAAAGTACAAAGCCCCTCTGATGCTGAGATCTGACGCACTGATGTGTGATGATGCTGTTGATGTACGTGCAGTGAACCGAGAGTTGACGCCGCTGCGTAGTCGCTATGACAGTTGTGCCAGCTCTGCACGTAGCTCATGTCTGAGCACGGCGAGCAGTGCACACAGTGTTCGCTCAGCCAGTTCGCAGCGACGTCGGCACACCACTAACAACAACGCCAACGTTGTCGGCCGCTACCATCCGCCATCCGCCAGCATCACCGCTTCTCCCTATGAGTACGACATGACAGCAACCTCCAGCGAGTCGGTCGAGAGGTCCAGTCAGACTGCAAGGCATGCTGGTATGATGACGACGTCACTAGCCGACAGCGTAGGTGTCGCTAGTGACGTCGAGGTGTCGTCATGTCGGTTCAGTGGGCGTGGCAGCGTGTCGCGGTTCTTGGCCGAACGACGTCGCGAGTCCATCGACAGTGGACTGAATCTGGACTCGGCGACGTACCAGTCCGAGAGTTTTCGACGAGCCAGTGACCCGCTGCTCAACAACTGTGGCGTGGTGGCAGATACCTCGCAGAGCACCACCCAGAGGTGCCACAGTTCGGCCAGTGCTCCGGGCACATGGCGCGAGGGTCATGGCAGGGTGGGGGTGGGCAGTGCCTCAAGTAGTCGTGGTGCTGCTCCGCCAAGCCTCATGTCATCCCGAAGTAGCATTGCGACCAACATGTCAGATGGCGTTGATGTCAAATACACTCCGCCAACCTCCGGACCTTCAGTTGCCGACCAGGTCAGTATCATCAGCATCAGCATCATCATTGTGATTAACACAGCTGATAGTATGTCTTATGCCTGTTAAAATATAACAAGTCACAGGCTTGGTAAAGAGCTACATGTTTAGTGAGGTTGTAAATGAGTCGATGGAAGGTTTGTTAAGACTGGAGCTTATTGTTATTGTCATTACCGGTACTCTATCTATTAGAAGTTGGCATATGCAGCTTTTGAGGGATTGATAAATTGTAAAAAAAAATTAAAAAGTAAACAGGTAGAGTAAAAAATGTAGCAGGAAACAGTACTGATAATAGAACACTAAACAACATAAACAATAGCTATATCAAATAGATGACCTTGTGCAGCTGCATATAATAAAGTCATGTTAATTTAAGTAAGAAGTTTTATTAGTTAATGATTTGTTATTACGTTTCAGTCAGTTTCTGAAGTTATAAGTCAGTTTTGGTAAATAAAGTAAACTCAGCCATCTATCCCTCTGAGGTAGGTAAATCAAGAACCAGACTGCCTGGCTGGGGTTAAGGTGGGGCACTTAGTTGGGTAGCAGGTAACACAGTGTGATCCCATATGACAGATAATGCTTCGTAGCTCTGAGATGGGATTCGGTGCAGGTGCGGAGATATACGCACTGTTTAGCATTTAGCTTTTTTTCTTGGCTGCAGGTCGTCGGTGACCTCATCATTCCAGACGAGATGCGAGACTTCATCAACAATACTTACGCCAGTCAGGCACCGGCCGGTCTGAGTACTTACGCCAGTCAGACAGCGTCCAATGCAGACAGTACAGTTGTTGACTCGCCCGCCGCCACTGCAGTTGACTCAACTTCGGGACTCGACGTAAAACCCACGGACACGAAGCCAACGACTACACTGACGTCATGTATGTATGAGACACAGGCCGCTGGTCGAAGTTCCACACAGCAGCTGGGCACTGCAGCAGTTAGAGACATCCGCAATACTGTATCCGGACTACCGGCACCGGCACAACCTTTCAATGTCCCAGCCACTGCTTCATACTTCAGATCTCCGCAAGCTTACCCGAACAATCACGAGGTACAGGTCTCGCAGGTTAGCCAGTCGTGGCGGGCCGGGGCGGCTGAGTCGAGAAATTATGGAACTTCTTCCGGATATCACCAGCAGCGGACATTGGACCTATCGGCTGATGATGCTGCAGTGAGGCATCGACGCAATCCACACCAGATGAACTGGTGGGCTCGCACCTATGGTTACCATCATGCCAACTCACCAGCAGGCAACTACCGGCCTAATTACAGTCTACCAGCGCCGTCCATACACCCGCCACGTACAGCCGCCAGCTTTGTCTCTTCACAAACCTCACCTAGCTGCAACCAGGTATGTACAGTTCGTCTCTTTTTGTAATTACTGTTTGATGATGGTATAAGCATTATCTCTCTAGCATGTGAAATAAGAATTCAACTGAAGTCAACAAAAGATTTGATGGAATTGTTTGTTGATCAGTGGTTTCATGCAAGTTATTATTTTGGAGTCGTTAAAACTCTTTCTTGCCGTTTTTCTATCAGCACAGATTGAGCTGTTGTGAGAGATTACTTGTCTGATTTAGTTTGCTCCGCACCAGTTCTTCCTCGGTTCATAATTTTTTGTGTAATCTTGCTGGTGTACAGAGATGAAAAGATTATTTGTCATACGTGTGATGTTGCTAGGTGACAAGCTCAACAGACCGATATCATCGTCCAATGACAACAGACGATCATCGACTGAGCAGTGCACTGAGCTCCGTCTGTATGACGGATTCCGGTGGAGCCGATGAGGTCGCGTTCCTGGAGAGCCTGAGCTCACTGTCGATGGACAGTACAACGCGCCCCAGCGGAGCACTGAGTCCCACGTCTCTGCTGTCTGAGAACTCGCGCAGCCTACACCCCCAGCGTGGCGCCGGGCTGACCTACCTCAACACTGCCTCGGCTAACATGGTCGTCAATGACATGGACACTTCACTCACACAGCTGCAGGCCGAAGAGACCAAGTACTACATGAGCGTTCATGCATAGCGACTGCCGTCATCTTTTTGATTCTCCCAGTCTGGCTGTGGGGTTCCACATCGCCCGAAAAATTTAGGAATGTAGTTATTTTTAGCCTTTGTTGATCGTCTCTGAAAATCGTTAAGTTGTGTAGATACTTGGATCTGCAACTCATTGGAAATATTGGTTCGCACTGGCAAATAGTGCTCTTTTGAAGTACCAACCTGTGCTTTCTTTGAAACGCTCTTTGCAGGCAGACGTGGGTATTTGAATATTTTGAATTCATCAGGGTAGCTTCGGATCAATTCCTTCTGGCCTGGCAAGTTTTTTCGACCCAGTGGTTTGTGCCATTGTAGACCGTTTAAGCTGTCTTCACTTTTCCACACCTCTGGGTCACTGCAGTGATGTTTACATATGTTGAACATGGGCTGGAGTTTGTTAAGTGAGGTGTTAAACAGAAGCATACAATCAAAGGGTTTAATACACTTATTCCACGGTTGCTGACGGTTGGTAGCGTAAGCCAGCACTGTCATTCTCCAGTGGTACTGATAGGCACTACAAGTGTGACCATGGGATGATATGTAGGGGTGAGTGAATTTTCTGTGTCCATGCCTGCATTGTGCCTTGTTTTTTATCAGTGCTGAATCGAAGTGAAGTCGAACCAGTGTGTGTCTCAAGTGCCTTAGGCAGTATTTTCACTCAGTCATCTGAACCGAGTTACTGTACATATGAATTCGTTTGTCTTATCACGCATCCAGGCTTTGTCAAGTGCCTTGCTGTAATCAAATGCTCACCAGACGTTGTGATGATAGTTAAGATGTTTTTCGTTTTTTTTCTACGCAATTTGTTAATTGGTTAGTAGTTGATCGAATGATTGACTGTTGCATATGCACGAATCTGTTAATGTATGGCAAGCCGACTGTCTGTTAATTGTGTACTCTGTGAGCTGATCACAACATGATGTTAGGTTGATGATATGACTTTTGTTTCTGCTTCAGTCTGACCATGGCCACTCATTACTTATTATATCGACGTTGTTTTTAGTTCTTCTGTACCGCTGTATTTGCATGTTTTGTTGCAACTTGTAGTTGTTTGTCTTCATCTGCATGTGCTTGTACTTGTACATGTGGTACAAAAAACGGGAAATGATCCATTTTGCTTTTTACGCTGCATCTGAAATAGAGCCAGCGATTTCTGTAATGACTGTGGCGTATTGATTTGGACAGTAGTATTGTGCATGATTGGATATTTACTAAATCAGTTTGTGTTGCATGTCGGTGATAATGCTACATTTTATGCATGACCGTGAAGTCCCAGTGACATACAGTGGAGCTTTATTGCATCGGGTCTTGAAGGCACACTATCTAACTCTTAACACAAGTAATCGAGCTTACCTTGGGATTAAATCTAGGCCCAGTCAAAATGTATTTAAGTTACTTTCTTAATCACGTACTGGCGGAAGATGAGATTCCCGATGATGGTTTAATGTTATCGCAGTCCATATTTTTGTCTGACTTGTGGAGGTGGTGTCTTGTGCTTTTTTGTTGTATTTATCAACGTTTTTGTTTGCAGTCAGTGCAGCATTTTATCAGTCTGCTTCATATAATGAAGATCCCAAGGTTTTAATGTTCTCTGTTGTGCAAGACCAGGAAACGTTGAGATAGAGATATGAGAAATATGCAAGCAAAATAAGGCAGAGCGTTTCATTGTGCATTGTATTCTATTCAGACAACAGTTTGTTTGTGTACAAATAATTAAGAACAGAATTTGAATCCAAAACTCAGTTTGCGAAAACTTAGGAGTAGGATCTTTCGAACTTTTTCCCAAGTCGGCAGTTTTTGTGAACTACCATCATCTTAAGATTTTTTTGTAATTTGTTTAGTGTTGTAAACACGTTTTTGGAATAGAAATTTACAACTTACCAAGAACTTACCTGTCACGTGTCTCATGTTTGTATATATGTCTGACAGTGAATCATTTGCATTAGTTATTTGTTTATTTCTTCTTTTTACCAATCTCTTCACGTTGTTAGTTAAGAGTGACGTTGGACGATGCTGCATTTTAAACTGCTTTTAAGTAGTAATTGTTTTTGTGCTGAATGCTTGTTGTTCTGTCTCTTCAATTTTCGTTCGTAGGATAAAAAGAAATCCGTTGTTAATGTCGAGACAGTGAACTTTTAAACTCACGTGTTGAGATTATGTGTGCATAATTGTGCACATCAAGCAGCGGCGGCATTGTGGATCAAAATAGTTGAAGGAAGAAGCTACGACATTGCAATTTTTTGACAGTCAGCTCCAGATTTTCGATAGTGGAGTTTGTGGGTGCTCAGAATTTTTATTTTGCCTCTATTTTCCTAAAATGGTGGATTTTCAGCCTCAAAATTTTGTACCGGTAGAAAATTTTTGAAATTTAAGGGTGCAAAACGTCAGCCTGTTTTCTCCTTCTTCTGCCGCAACGCTACTGATATTGTCAAATGCTTGCGTTGTTTTGTAGTTAAGGACTGTGTTATTCTTAGTTAAGCTGATGGACATTTGCCATGTTGTATGTCAGGGTACTGTAATGTTCTTCATGCGCCTTGTCTCTATCACTCTGTGCCTTGCTGTACTGCTGTCTTCCTGCAGGTATGTATTAAGACTTCCTCTTGGCCTTAGGCTGAGAATTTCAAATGTGCCTATTGCAGTTAAATACACTGTGAGGCATAAAAAACACACCAAAATTTATCAATCGTAACTTAAAGACGGATGATCAGATTTTAATAATTTTTGATACGAATATTCCAGACACAACTGGGGATCAAATGACCATTTATGTTCCCGTCACACCAAACGTCTGTTTCTGCACTACCTGGCGAAAACAAAACAAGCAAAATATTACATTTTTATTCAATGCAGTATCATTATTTGATTAAAATAACGCACATTTGGCACATTATGTCCAAATTTCTAGCACTTTTTTTGAAAGTTTATCCAATTGTCCAGTTGTGCAACTGCTGACAGTAAATATTCAAATTATCTGTTATTTGTTTAAGCACATGCAGGGATATGCATTCTCTATGCATTGATAGCAGTGTTGATAATGTTCTGTTTCAGACTTCAACCAGTCGCTTTTTGAGTTCATTGGTATTCCTAAACAGAGTTCCGTAAACTCGCTGCTGCATAACACTGCAAATACTGTCGAATGGACTGTAATCAGAGCTGTTAAGAGCTACATATCTGGAATTTACTGATGTTTTTCTTCCTGTTTTATCTCATGTTGCATTTGTTCTGTTTCCTTAGGTAATGCAGCAACAGTCGTCATGTGAGCTAGGAATATGAACGGCCATTTAATGGCCAGTTATGTCGGAAATGTTTATACCAAAAACTATCAAAATCTCGTTATCCTTCTTGTGTTACTATCAGTAATGTCACGGATGGTTTTTGGCGTTTTTTGTTTATTTCAGCGCCGATTTCATGTGTTTTGATTTCCCCAGGTAGTGCAAAAGCATATATTGGATGAGGTGGAAACTTGAATAATTGATGGGAAGTTGTGTCAGGAATAGTTGTACCAAAAATTATTAAAATCTGATAAGCCGCCTTCAAGTTATGATCGATAAATTTTGGTGTTTTTTATGCCTCACGATGTAGTGTGGATTGGAGGGTGAGGTAGTTCTCTTCCCAGAAATATTTTAAAGTTCTGTGTCACAAAATGCATATTATAGTGCATCCTTGGGCCATTCTAAGTGTATATATTGCTGCTGCACTGTAATAATTATGTTAATGTTCCATTCAATAAAAGTCATTGCAGAGGTTGCATATATTTTGAAGCATGCGCCAAGTGATAAGGTCACATTTTTATTTGACGTTCTTTTTATTGTTTTAATTTTTTTCATAAAAGTGCATTTTTGCTTTGTTATAAACTTCTAACAAATTTTCTAGCATTCATTACATTTTTGTGGTAGGTTATCACAGAGAGAATTGTTAATAATAATTAAATGAATATCGGCTTGTAATTGTACAGTCCAGAGTGCGATACAGATAGCATCAGTTTTGCGTTGCGCTAACGTTGTGTTGTGAACACACAGTGGGTATAACCCTCCATACCTTTTTGGGTCTAACCCTCCATATTGGGTAAAATCTATCGTCCCTCATTGATAAAATCAGTTATGCTGAGACAGTGTTACACAGTCTGCTATATTGTATGATTAGTTTTTTTCTGCTGTCTAATCTAATCTAATCTAAAATACTTGTGTATGACTCTAATGCGTCAGTATTTGCGAAATAAAACTGTTTTCAACTGTTGCCTAAAACAACAAAATGGAATGTCGAATGACTACATAGTTTGGTGGATCTGGACCAGCAACACTGTTAACGTTTTTTTGTCTATAGCCCAAACTCCACTCAGTTTGATTTGTCGTATAATGTCTTCCAGTAGACAGGATTATCACATTGATGCCTGTCTGGAGGATAACAGGGAAGATCATTAAAACAACCATTATGTTAATTACATATGCATGCATATAATGGAGTTCTTACAATTTAAGGTTTAGCTTGTTTTCTTTTGTATTTTGTGTTTTGTGTTTCTGTAAAGGTTAAACTTACTGTTCCGTTGTTATGTGTTTGTGTGCATTCCGCCTGGAAAGGCCGTCCCCGAAATGACCTATACTGTGTCGGGTGGGACGTTAAACCCTATTCAATCACTCACTCACTGCAACAAATCCATGACAAAGTTTGCAGCAGTTTGTACAACAAGTCTGTAAAAGTGCAAGGTCGTAGGCAACAGATCCGTACATGTCAAGATGTTGCACAGATGTAGGCCTATGACTTCTTCAACTCGACAAATCGAAGTGATGGAGATTGGGCCTGTACGTTTGTTTCATAAATTGTCAATCAGCCTTTCAGCCTGTTTGTTTTTGTTGCCTGCTCTTCTTTCGATTCTGTTCATTTAGACTTAGGTTTTTTTTATAATTTGTCTGTTTATGTGTATATCTTGCGTGTGCGGCTTGTGGTCACGTCATGTGCCGGCACTGATTAGTTGTTTCTGTTTCTGTTTGACTGACTGACGCTACGTAACGCTCTTACGTTGTTATGACTTGCTAGTGGTTACTTACTGATGTTATGGACATTATCACGGTCGAGTTACGAGTGTTAATTATTCTGCCTTTGTTGTATTTTCTTACTTATGCTACGAGCGTTTTAGCATTTTTATGGTGCAAGGAATTAAAGGTTACTGTGAAAGCAAACGAAAACTGTTAGCCTTGAAATGTGTATTAAAACGTTTTATGGGTTTTTGATTGTGTCACATGATAGATAGGTAAATAATGATATACATATTTTGCGAGTTTTTTTAGTTTTCAATTAACTGCATTTTTTTCAGTGAGTCCTACGTACTGTAAAGATGAAAACAAATGCGCACAAAGCAGTTAACCACTAAACATTTAGAACGCATTGCTGTTTAAAATTTAAAATGTCACATATTTAAAAATCATTCGTAGTTCGTACTAATTAACTTACAGACATTTCAGCATTCGGCGAATGTCAAGCAGTAGACCGAGACGATTCAGTATGTATAAAAAAAGAAACTCATTTACAGGAATGCGCAGGGTGGTCCAGAATGTCAGCTGCGGTTGTCCTGCTTGTAATGTAATAAATCGCAATTGTTCTTGCGATAAAACGGAATTTTTGTCGCTAAATATTATCGGCACAATTTACCAGTAGCTTCGAATGAACGATTGCTCGGGCGATTCTGTAGCTTATTTTTTCTCATCTCACAAAGGAATCTGTAGCCAGTATTAGGCCTAGGTGACAGCAGCACTGCTGCATAAATACAGAATTTGACAATATGAAAGCGTACTAAATGTAGTACGAACATGACAATAATTGTACAGTTCGCGATGATCAAAAAATAAAGGTGCATTTCAAATTCAATTACTTAGCATCGTATTTTATGGACCACCCTGTGAATTAAGAATTACAGACAGATAAGCCAGGACAATAGGCGTGCGTAAACGTGGGCTTACGTACGTAAAATTCACGGCAGCATTAACGATTCAGGTATGTCTAATAAATACAAAATACAACGCTAACAATGAATGATGATTAATATATCTGAAGTGCGGACGGCTGCAGTAGCGACTCGTGTATACGTAGCGTATAAAACAGCCAGCTTGTAGCAAGCGAGATTCGTCGTGCAGTTTAACGCTATATAAT
>Ga0209367_1002985_pt1 | contig 22725 bp, 22 predicted proteins | sample WorMetLIZISLAND2_FD_187412 | JGI IMG/M metagenome (GOLD analysis project Ga0209367, IMG submission 187412) | Marine gutless worms symbiont microbial communities from Max Planck institute for Marine Microbiology, Germany - Olavius geniculatus... ... | reverse complement strand
ACCAAGGTCCCCACCTTCCGTAACCCATGTAAATGAGTTACTACTCATTTTACCGTCCCACGGAGGGTAGAAGGCTGAGTCAACCTAGCTGGCAGGCTTCGCACCGAGATGGTTTACCTGCCCGCAGGCAGTCACCCATCGCAGTACTGACCGAGCCCGACGTAGAATAACTTCGTTACAGCCGAAACGCGTTACCAACTACGCCACGCCACTAAGAAGATTGTCGCCAGTGCTTGTTATGATAAGCAGCATGTCTGTGCCAATCTGCAACCATTTTAACAAGACAACAGCAGATAAATAACCACTTTTTAGAAGGGTACTCCTCTTTGACACCAACGTGCGCAGGCCTCTTTGAATCTAGAGGGTTCAGAGTTGGACCACTAAAATCTACATCCAATGCTGAAAATTTCGTATGCAGGTTGTCTTAATCTATCTCCAGCCATTTCGATGCAATTCACTCTTGAAATGTGTATCGCAGCCCCAAATCGTGAAAAATTCACTAAAACCCCCTATTTTGGGGGCTCAAGGTTATTCAAGGTCATGGATGTTGACATTTCTAAGAAGCTTGTCGCCAGTGCTTGTTATTATAAGCAGCATGTCTGTGCCTATCTGCAACCATTTTGACGTTAGACAAGCCAACAGCGGTAGAATAACGTCTTTTTAGGAGGGGTGCCCCTCTTTTGCCCCTCGTTCGTGGGGAGCCCTATCACCCAGTGGCATAAAATTTTGTCATGAAATACTAGAGACACTAAGCTATTATACGGTGAAAATCTGAAGTCTATGTCTAAACTGGTCTTGAAACGGTACCGAGTCTTGACACCAGGACAGACAGACAGAGAGACGAACAGAATTACCATAGCTAATACGAGCTATAGCTAGCTAGCTAGCTCTCGCACGTAATCACAATTACGAAATTAATAAATATATTCTGCACTCATATAGGTTACTGAACATTTACTAAGCTCATAAAAGTCAAAAGTCAAAACAAAAGAGTTAGCACATTACAGAGTGGGCCATAAAAAACCGTCCCCTATATTATTCTGTTTAAAATGCTACTGCATTTGTTTATATGGACAAGATGACATACCATATAAATTGCTAGTCTGTTCTGCACATATTGATGTCAAAACCTAATGAGCATGTCAAAATGTTATTAACAAACAATACGATAGAATCAAAGCACCCCAACTATTATATCACAATGGTGAAATACAAATGGAAATACGTGCTTGCGTATATGACTAAGTAAAACAGCGAAAACTTCATACAACAACAAGACAGTCAAGTAAACAACTGTTCAATGTGTCCTCCGTGAACTTTAGCTAGAGTTTTCAATCTCGGTCACCACTGATCAATGGCTTTGTTGATCAGTTGTTGATCGAGACTGGCCCAGCAGGTACGCACTCTGTATTTGAGATCCTCTAAACCCACGATCGAACTCTGTACACATCTTGCTGCAGAGCACTTCAGACAGCATAATCGATGGGGTTTATGTCCGGACTGTTCGGCGGCCAGACAGAAGGCTCAATGAAGTTGGGTATGCTCTGCTGCAGAAACTCGACCGTTAACTTCGCCCGTTACACTGTTTTCCACATTGTGTTTTCTGTACAGTTGGGTTACTTTCATTTATTTTATCCCATTACAAATTATTAAAAAATATTTGAACTAAATGTGCACATGTTACTCAGAATTGATTATATTGCAATGTGCATTATTCATTAAAAAAATGTACATTACTCTTGGAAGACATAATTAACTGGCATGTAGGGGGACGGTTTTTTATGGCCCACTCTGTAGTTACTTATCAGACAAAAAAACAGTCTGAAACAGCATATAAGACAAACCTCTTTAGGATTGACAAAGCCTGGATCGATGGTGGCACATTTCAGCAAACGTTTAACAAACAGAAAAAATTCTCGCAAATATCCTTCATCGTTCAGCAGGCCGCCCTGAAGCATGTTCACAGTTGGAATGGATTCAGCATCTACAATAACAACATATACATCAGTGCAACAGTGTATTAATCAGCCTCCTTGCTAATCAACATCAGTTTCAGTCAGTAAACATATCTGAAAATTAACATCAAGAATGACACGTGCTGCAGCTAGAATTGTATTCTTCAGCGTATTCAAGCATATAATTAAGCTAGAGAAACCTGTTGCTGCAATACCACAGATTTTCCTTTGGTATCTAGACTGGATTACCTAATGTAATGCAGTCAACTTCAAATAAGTTGGCTGGCTAGATATCTGTTAGTAATACACATTATTATAAAGCATTTAATTTTTTTAAAAACTACTTACAGTGCATGTAAATCCTTTAACACAGTCTCAGCAGTAGTAGCATTCAAATATGATTGTGTTAAACATTTCTAACATATTTTCTGCCAAATATGATCACCATTCACTGCAGTTAACTTTACATATCCTTGCAATCACAGGAAAGTATAGAAAGAGACTTACCAAATCCAAGAATTGACGCAAAATTGTGGACAAATTCCACGACCATCAGGGAGTCAGCAAATGCTTTTCCTGACAAACGAACTCCGGGAATTCGATCAAACTCTGGCAATGGCTAAAAACACATTAACGGCTTCAATCAGAATTTTATCACAACACTTCAACTAATTGCCTGCAATTACAAAGACTAAAGCTATCCAGAAGTTTTGTAGTAGATGCATAGTGATTACAGCAGTACAGCAGTTAACATAAGTTGCACATAAATAACTTACAACTTAACACCAAAATATACTCAACACAAAATATAAGAATATAGTGTAGTATTTTAGTTTTAATTGTATTTCTCTTTTCTTGCCTACGGGTAAACAGCACGCTCTGCACTGGTCATTTTAATCTATGCATCACATCACATGTCATTGTTTTAATGTTCTCTTATGAATGTCTATGTCAAAAGTGATAAAGTTTTCAAACAAATCAGTAACAATTATTCATATGGTACAAACCTTTGCATCTTGAATACTCATGTCTTCAACAGGCCTCCTTTGCTCTCTTGCCAAGAACAGTTCTAGTCGCTTCTGAGCCTGTTTCAAGCAAAAGCAACATTATTAACTTTATTATATTATTTTACTCCACATGAAACTAAATATATATGATAATATTTCTTATCACTCAAGTTCCACTAAAACAGCAAACTAAAAAAACAAAAGAATGCAAACTTGGCAAAAAAAACCCAACCAAAAATAAACAAACACACATCAAAGACAAACACAAACCAATTTTTTCTCTTTATCCAGTTTCTTTGCATTCTTCTTCTCAGACTTCAAGCGCTCTTTCTCCTATATGACATGATAATACATCAAAAACCATTTGAAACAGTGAAATTATTTATTAAACATTTATACTGAATATCAGAACTTGCATCACTTCATTGATAGTACCATTTGTTTATGAAGTTAAACTTGACTGTCTTTTATAAGTTCATGATAGCCATACTGACTGTGACAATTGAAACTCACACCTATTCATTGTTAATATTCTGGCGACTATTAACAGAAGCTATAATTTCCAAGCAAGTAAAAGGTCATAGACCAAATCACTGTGACGACATTCAAGAGTAAAATCTGTCAGTTATGTCATATTACCTCTTCCCTCTTACGAGCTTCCAACGCCTTTGCCATCAGCATATCAAGTCGACGCCGTTCTCGCTCCTAACACAAATTACACATAAGCAAACATGTCTTAAACATGTCAGGTAACCGTAAAGATGAAGGTAAAGGTAAAGTCTGGTACTTGAAATAGCGCTGCTTACATGAGCCAGGATCATGGCCAAAAACATTACAATTTCGGAAGCAGCAGCTAATGAGCTAATGATACAGAAGTTCATTGCCCAAGCCAGCTAAGAATTAGACCCGTGATGCTGCCAGCAGACATACCACCACCCCAAACGGCCATAGTACGCCTTCATCCCATAACCAATAATCTAGTAAGCATTTCCAATCCTGCTGAGAGTAGGAGGCTGAGTTGACCCGAGCATGCAAACTGCTCAATGGCTTGCTTGCAAATGACCAACGGTGAGATATGAACTGCAACCTGAATGTTACAAGTCCAATACTCTACCACTAAACCACTTGCATTTGTCAGACACCAGCTGTGTTGCAAAATACAAGAAATTAATCACAGACTAAGATCCCGAATCCTGGAATCCCAGGATCCCGATCGTTTTTGCCAATCCTGAATCCCGGGATTGGTGGCATCCAAATCCCAAATTTTCGGGATTACAAAAATTCGTTGAAATCGCACTTTTTGAGCATTAAATGCTAAAAATAACAATTTTAGAGGTCTAATGAATTAAATATTTTATGTGCGCTAAAGTACTACTCCTTGCTGTGCTCTGTAATTTGTATTTTGACAGTCACAGTCACTCCTTGCACCGTTCTGGCATACCTTTCGTACGAGTCTACCATATCTTATGCATGAAATAATTCATTTGGGGATACCAAAATAACGACCAATCTGTAAGCCTAATGCCGAAACAAAATCCGGGGATTACAAGTTTCTCAATCCTGGATCCCGGGATTGAGAATTCAATCCCGGGATTGCAAACACTATCACAGACTAAACAAGATCAAGTGATCATGAAAAATAATGAAAAAGATGCTATTGCATATACTTCATGACGGGCAGCAACGACAGGTATCCAAGCTAAAACCTGAAGCCCAAATGTTGTAAAAGTTGAGCTGCAGACAGAGATAATGTAACGTCATAAAAAAATTAAAACTGAACATTACATTACAGATACATTACAGATTACTGAACATTACAGATATTCCGAAAGGATATTAGACACAAAAGTTAGACATTATAGGAAAACAATGAACAACACTGCATGCCAACAATAAATCACGAGTATCAGCAGCAGCTGCAGCAATGGCCAAGTTGTTTAAACTACTCATCCGCAACGACAAAGCAAACTAAATACTTTGCATGCAAAAGTGTGCATACACACGTATACCACATATACGCACACACAACACTTTCTTTACATTCTCAGAAAATTCACCAGTGACGCACACAAGCTGGAAATAGATTCAAGTTGACCACATCCACATCCGGTAACGAAAATAATTATGTTCGCAGTAAAACTACTAGTTATGCTGCAATTTTATATGCAATTCTATATATATATGAAGATTTAGCACACATTTAAGTCAAAACAGCAAATGATCATGCAATAATAACTAGAAACTTATGTTGACCAAGTGCCGACATACTATGCGGTCGTCCATTCAGATTTGCACAAATCCAACCTTAACCTTCATCCTTTGAGCTGAAATTGCCACACTGGTTACTCAAGCCTTGAACGTTCACGCCAATTTTGGGTTTCAGTTTTTTTTAAGTAGGTGCCAGTATGGGACAGACAGACGGATGGACGAACGGGTAAGACCTGTAATGTGGTTTAATATGACAATGTTGTACAAAAATGTATAAAGTCTTCATTGCACAACAACAAGCAACACAGAAAAATGTACAAACGTTTTGCATCAAAAACTGCACAACAAACAAACAACGTCGTTACGTAAGTAGCACTGGTGCCATGCATCAGGGACATGCAGCCTACAACAGCCAGCCAGTCAGACATACCATCGCCATGGCAACCATTGCCTGTTTCCTCGATTCCTCTATCTCCATCTTCTCCCGCTGCTGACGTTCGTACTACGAGAGACAGACAGACCACAAACGAAACCAATGCACACAACTCGGTACGAGCAAACAAGCCGTCACAGCATCAAATGGCTACAAAGAAACGAACTAGCACTGCAATAAATAAGACGAGCGTGAATGAAGAATACCTGCTCCTTCATGGCAACATCCTGCTGTCTTCTAACTTCCTTTTCCTACACGAAACAACAACAACGTTATTTATATACAGTAAGTAAAACCACAGTGTGCAATGCATGGACAATGACAATCAGATCTTTACCAAAGAAGCGTAGAGGCACGTACAGAGCGACGTAACTGAACTGACCTGAACTCAACTGACATGGTTTAGTTGTTGACCAACGGGCAAACAGTAATGCATTGCAATATGTACCATCTAACGACCATAGTGATTACGTGACTAAACGCACGTACACATCAACCAATGAACAATGGGTTCGCCCTGTTCACCCATTGGTTAGTTCGTCAAAAACTAAACCGTGTCAGTTCAGTTCAGTTCAGTTACATTGCTTTGTACGAACCTTAAAGCTCATTGCGTAAACAAAACGTCCACTTAAATGATTCAATCTCTTCAATTTAAAGGCAGAGATTATAATGATGGGAAAGAACGTTTAAGGACCTCGGTGATCTGTCGAGTACGCAGTTCGCGCTCCATGCGTAGCTGCATCTGGCGGTGGTATCTCTCCTGTTGGCGCGCCAGTTTTTGACGCTCCTTCATTCGACGCACCTCCATCACTGCATTCAGCCAGTGCCACACAAATAATTCAACATTTTCATAAACTATTATGGGTCTTGCCTACCTGACTGTTCGTTTATCTGTCTCATACCTAACTTGGTATAGAAAATCAAAATTGGTGCAAACGTTCCTCAAGAGCAGTTGTGTTGAATTCAAAAGGTTACAGTTACGGTTAAAACAGAGATTAAAAATGCACCAAACAGTGAGTGAGTACGTATAGCTAATTAAATGGTCACACATAATTTCTACACTGAGCCAATATTTTTTACTTGTTAAAAAAATCAGAGAGCAAAAAAATTTGAGAACCTCGCAGCTGTCTTGCGCGGTGCAGCATCTCACGCTGTTGTTCTTTCTCGGCTTTCTTCCTCAGCTTCATCTCAGCCATTTTCCTCGCCATCTCTGAACAACACAGTCACAAACAACCCATACACTACCAGCGAGCCAGAGCAAAACTGATTAGGCCATACAGTATAGCCTAAGCATTCTACATTTTTAGTTTAATGTAAACATATCAATATTGACAACTTTAATGTATGCTTTTCATGCGTGAAAGCAGCTATACTGCTTTCAACGCGTCTTAGCCATCGCAATCCTGTCCGTCCGTCCATCTGTCTGTCACACGGTGGAGCAGTCAAAAATGTTGCAAGCTAGAATTACCAAATCTTCACCGTCAGCTGCTCGGAAGACTTTAGTTTCAGGAACCGTAAAGCTTTTCCATAAATTAGAAGAGGGTCACCACGAACGAGGGCGCTAAATGAGAGGGGGTTGGGCAAAATTTGCTATACTATAGGTTACTATTAATCACTAATAGGAAGTCGTACACTGGCTCTCGATTGCTACCAATTTCAATGACCTTGGATGACCCTGAATGCTTAAATGGGGGTTTTTATAGATTTTTTGGCGATTTTGGGCTGCGAGACACTTTTCAAGCACGAATTGCGCTGAAACCAATTGAGATAGACATAGACAAGCCGCATATGAAATTTTTAGCACTGAACGTAGATTTTGACGGTCTAAGTCTCGATTTTCTAGGTTCAAGGAAACCTGCGCACGAGGGCATCAAAGAGCAGTACCTCCGTAAAAGTCGTTATTTTACCGTTGTTGGCCAGTCTTTCGTGAAAACAGCTGGAGATAGACTTACAGTTTGCGAACAAGAACTGCTATAGGCTTTCGCATGTCTCGTGAGCCTTAGCTCAAATTTCTTGTAAAATTTATGCCAATGATCCTAATGATAAAGTACACAAATCCTCGACAAACCTTGCTGCTCCAGTTTACGATGCAACCTCGCTTCGGCCAACTTCAGCTGTAGTTCTTCGGCCTTCTGTCGTTTTTCTTCTCGCAGCTGAGCACGCAGTTTGCTCTCAATGATGCGCTTCTTGCGCTCTTCAATTACGACAAATCGTTCTTTGACCTCCGCGTCCGTTAACAGACGCCACTGACACCCCTGAAGCGTAACCACCCAAACACACACGAATGCTATCAGCATGTTCTCTGACAGTACACGAGCAGTTGTACCAGCAACTTCTCAAGTAAACCTAGATCACATAATATTATTATAATATTATGTAATACATTTACTCGGAATGTTACCAATTAATATTATGCAACGTGTAAACAGCTAAGGTAAAAATCTAAAAATCCTAAAAATCCTTCATCCATATGTGAGATTTTAATTAAACATCATCTGATGAAACTATGTAAAACGCTTCCAGTTCTACTTCAAGTTATCCACTTAGTTGGGCTAAAACTCCATATCTATTGAAAAAAGCCTTTAACATCACAGTCTTCCCATTTAAAGGTTCAGATAACCAAAAATAGATTCTCTTCCTCTTCCTTTTCTAAGACAACAGTATTTCAGATCACTTTAGTCAGAAATCACCATGTTCAGAGATGTCCATCACCTTGAACTGAAAATCAAGTAAATATCAGTGATGTTTGACAAATGAATGAAAACTTCCTCACTTCATCCAAAGTTGTCTCCTGCTCATAAAACTTTCCGATGTTCACTTTTGTACTGAACGTAAAATTCTCACGACACAGCTCTGATATTCCGCCTTTCTCGAGAAACTAAAAGAGACACAAGTATATCATGCATACAAGTAGCTTAAAATATTTAACTAAATAAAACAGTCGTATTTTATCCTTTACCACAGACCCAATGCATTTCAGCAAAATGCTAGAATGGGCTACAATTAATTATGAAATTACCAAGCATGAGACCAAGCAGCAAAAGCCATACCAGCTATATAATTCCATAAGAAAAACAAAAAAAAGAACTGACCAAACACTGCACAGATAGTTGAGGTTACTCAGTTATATAAACTACTAGCAAAACTTCCCTTATTACAACAGGACTAATAGCAAACAAAGCACTTCAGTACACACTTTGTCTACTTCGTTGTAATTGCGAAGTTTTCGTTCACACGGCGTAATGTACAAAACTTCACCGATGATTTTCCGAGGCGTGAAACTGCGAACACGCGTTTCTCTCTGCCAACTACACAACATTTTAATCCAATCAATCAATGTATGCACTATTTGTGTTATAACACATTGACAGCGCTGTACAAAATAGAACAAGCTGGAGATTTACTTTATTTTTTATAACACTGTTCAACACAGAAGTTTCCAACGACGCAGAACAGCAAGTAGGCAATTTTCTTCTTGTTAGAATAATCTAGCAATGTAATAGTAAAGAGGAAATTGAGCATCTGTTTTACTAGACAACTAAAGATTACTTCTGCAAATAATTGTAGGCCCCTACAAATATAGTAAAAACGTAAATGTACCAGTATTAACCAGTATCAATCAAAACACAACAAGAAGCCTTTCAGTCATAAGTGCCAAGATTTTTGACTACAAGTAATGAAGCTCTCCTGGACTCCATAATCAATTAGAGAGCGAAAAGATAAAAATAAAAAATCACTACACGCCATTCATACAATGAGATATTACGCCACTGATGCGCCAATCAAAGCATCTTCTCTTGCGACATCAAGACTTGCTCGCATTAACGAAATATGTGGCTATTCCACAAAAAAACAGTCATTTTGTGATAATATTTACCAGTGATCCAACGGAACACGAAGAACACTTTCATCAAGAATAGTTCTTCGGCGTTTCTTTACTTGAAGATCTGCAACCAATTACCAATAATTACATAACAAACAGCCTTTATAGAATGGCAACTGTAAACCACATAACACATAAAAAACCATAAGTCTACTCGCTATAATCTCTACAATGAGTTGTTAACCCAAATCATTCACCAACCTGCTAAAGTACACCAGAGCGTTCATCTTGAAAATGATATTTAAACTCAGTGTAAGTACTTTATACTTACCAGCATATCAATTTAGCTAATACACTGTGCAGCTTATAAAGTAAAATATCAACAAAATACGACTAGAACATGAAACATTTTAATTGTTCCACTGCTAAATTACAGACATTTTAACTGTTCTGCTTAATGGCAACGTCAGTGTTTTTCATCTGCATAATAATGTTTTATTTATTTCTATTTAGTTCGTCTACTTCTAATCCGTTTTGTATACCTTATCAATTTTGCGTAAGTTGTATTTGCCATCTTACTAATAAACGACAACGATGACGATGAGTACTGTAATGTCTGATATTATCAATCTGCTGACCGTCGGCTGTTTCCTGTTTTCGTTTGTTGGCGGCGCCACTGTATGCAGGATGACTGGCGTCACTGCCTCGCGTTGATGGCGCGTCTTCACTGTCTGAACTGAACGCCGAGCTCGTCTCTTCGTTGCCTGCGCCAACACACCACCACTATTATCCTCAGAGACGGGCTTAACAAGATCTATATAACAAACATCATATCTACGACCAAGTCGGTAAAGTGTAAAGTAAATAGTCCAAAGTCAAGTAATTTAATACAGACTAAGATTTTAAAGTGGGAAGCGAAACATGAAAACAGAGGCACATTTTCGACAAGACAATAATTGTAGATTGATCGCTCACCAGAGTTTGTACGAAGCGAAGCGGCTGAACTCAGATGACGGCTGCCGGTTGCCAGCGCAGCAAAGTTACTCATAAGCGCTGCTCCACCACCACTCTCAATACCAGCCGCCAAGTCCTGTGCTGCCGAGGCCTCAGAGGTGGTGGCTCCAGTCAGCGCCTGTTCCAGCTTGGACTGATGATGTAGCAGCTTGCTGGTCAACGTGCCACGCTGATGCTGTTGTTGTGACCGTGCACTGCTCGTGGACCTCAGCGGTCGACCAGAACTTGATAATGTCAACTGTCCTGCGGCAGCAGCGGCCGCTGGGTCTTTAACCGAGGCAGAAGAACCGGACGTGGAGGTCGACGTCTGTTGTTGGTCGACCTGTGCCGCTGCCAAGTGCTGCTGTAGCATCTGCTCCAAGTACTGACGACGCTAAACACACGCACGTGCACAACGCGCTCAACGCCAGTCAACAGCGATGTAGTACTCCAGTCCGTTGTGTGTCTAACTGTCTATAATCCAAAGGTTCGATAATCCAAAGGTGTATACTGCAACATGCATTTTCACTGACCCTAACTCTTACCGTAGCACTAACTCTAGCTCAGATCAAATGTGTATAAAAAAGTACTTTCGGACTATTGAGCCTTCGAATTATCGCGTTGTCTCCCCCGAGTCCGGCAATAGACTTGAGTTCGACTAGCAAAATTTCGATGTCAATGATGAATTTATATAGTGTATTTTCGCGCAATATCTCTAATGTACGTCGTATTATTTCACGCACTATAGATTAATAATTTCGCTCTAATACACGCACAATTTCAATCAGCAAGAATATGTCACTGAGCGAGTGAATCAGCAGTTATAGTTAATCGTTACACACCACTTCACTAGAGAAACTGTCGCGGCTGCATGTCTGCGTCAGTCAACTACACTGCAGTACCGTGCTGCTAATTAAACAAGACTTACCTCGAGCTCCATGTAGGCCATCGACAGCGGTTCAGTGCCAGCGCGCTGTTGTCTGCCGCGACCTCGTGACTGTCGACCGCGGGTACCTCTCCCCCCACGAGATGACTTCACCTCATCACTCGGCCGACCAGCGGCAGTAGCACTAGACGAGGTCGACTGGTGGTGGGTGGGAAACAGACTGGAAATGAAGACAGACGACGAGTTACGAGCACCACCACGACTACCACGCCGGCGACCTCGCGGTCTGCGCTGTGCCGCCGTGACGCCGGACGCACCCGAAATCGATGACTTGTCCATGGCCTGCGCAGGGTCAGCTGACGTCGCTGACGCCGCGAGCGCCGCCAGCACCGACGGCGAGTAAAACAGGCCTACAAAACACAAAACACACGTGTGTGTTAGTTAACAGATGATTATGAGTATGTATTGCATGAAAAACAACGTCACACACGCCGACTGCACTGTTGTTCTAGCGACGACCACACACGGTGCGTCAGTAGAAAACAACTCTATATCTCCGGTAGCAGATTTCTTTACCAGATTTTTAACGTTAACACAGGAGAATTTAGGCCACATATCTGGCAGATTTCATCACAATATTTTCTCTGATTCAAAATTATAACCATTTGAACGCAAAAGTGCACCTATGAAAGTGAAACGCCAGTGTTCTTTGGAATACGCACGTGAGTTAACTGAATAATGAATAGTTAAGTTTTTATTCATTTTCTTGTACTATCATTTTTGATAGACAAACATAAACTATGTACATTGCAGTTGTTGCAGACCTGACATGCCGTCAAAGATAGGCGGAAATAGTCCGGCAGTGGCTGCTGCAGCTGCTGCTAATGACAGCGGTAGCTCGGAGCCAGCTGATGCTGCTAGCTGTTGACCAGCGATGAGTTGCGTCAGCGCCGCCTGCTCTGCCGCCCCGTACTGCTGCGACGACAACAGCGAGTACAGAGCTTCAGTCAGTGCCTGGTCCGACAGCGAGCCAGCGTCCGGCGCCACGCTCGACGCCGGCTTGGAGACGGCTGGTAGCGACTGAGGCGGTGCTGGTGGCGGAGGCTTGGCGGAAGACTCCGAGGAACTGCGAGGCTTCTTCATCGACAGGTCGATAGCACCGACGTCAGAGAATGTCAACTCGTCGTCATCGTGACTTGATTGCGGCGCAGCCGGTGACGACGCGTTGCCATGATTACCATGACGCGCTGACGTCACGCCGGCGTCATCAGTGGTCATCGACGGCGAGCTTAACAACAAGGATTGACCCGTGCGCTCTGAATGTAGCTGCAACACAACACAACACAACGAGAATGATAAATAAGATAGCGGGTAACGTACATACACTGACTGCTGTGTCTGTTTGATTCAGCAAAGAAACTTAACATTTTACGAATATGAATACGAAAAAAAGTTTGCACTTCAAAACTGTCAGACATGCTGTTAGTTTAATCTAGCACATGCAGACATGGAAGGACGATTTACTCCTAACTGGACGACCAGCATTTTCATCTCTCAAGTCGACTCACAACGTGACAATCTCTCAGTATCTCTCGTACCGAGTCCCTGAATTCTTCAGCTTACGTCATGCCAAATTTGTCATTTTCAAAAACAAGAACAACGACGACAACAGTCAACCACGTTAATAACTGCCGCTCCTTCTACACTTTACAACACATGACATTTAACAAACAATAAAAGTAAAGGCGAACGTAGATGTGGTGAATAGAAATTAGCAGGCAAGTCATCACAGAGCTACGGAGCGTCACGTGCCATATGTGATCACATGGTGTTAGCTAACCGCCGGCATAATACGAAAGTGTACCCCATTTTAGCAACAGACTGTATGTAGTGCCATCTAGCGAAGTAGTAGTTAATATATTATAGTCGAAGAGACAATAGACCGTGCATGGTTATAGGCTGTCTACAGCAGCAAAATCGGTTAGCCGAATGGCCCAGTGGGCAGAAACTTTACTTTTTGCTTTTTTGAAAACATTATTACGACTTATGTGTTACGGTTAGAAATAAAGTTAAGAATGGGGTTATAAATAAGGTTAGGGCAGGGCTAGTGTTAGGGTTAGTCGTAGGGTTAGTTCAGCGCTTATTCAGTACGAATTTCTCACCTAAAACAGGTTTTTTTTGCAAAAATCCAATACAATTTAATGCCTGTTGCTAATCTGGGGTACACATTCATAATATGCTAATCGGCGACACAAGCGAACGCGACCCACTTTACGCCCCGTCAAAATTTGATGGGCCGGTAGTCGACCTACCCCGCAAGGACGGAAGGTTCACAATAACAACTTATTTGACGATTAGTCAAGTCAGACCTTGTGCGGTGACGACTGGTGAAGACTAGAGTTAAGCTGCTGAGTCGCGGTGCATTGCTGCCAAGTCGTGCTACTGAGATCTCGTGGCGTCGGTCTGCGCTCTGCGCTGCTGCGCCCTGACGCTGCTGCTGATGCTGCTGCGGAGGATGGTGGTAAGAGCGGCGGCTGCAGGTCCGGCTCGCTGCTCGCGGATGACGTCGGCGACACGATCACCGAGCGGCCGGTACCGGCGCGTGAGCCACCAGACTCCGGTCTATCGCCGGTGTCACGGGACGACCTGCCCGGGCGCGCCTTGTGCGATGATGATGATGATGATCTGGTCCTGTCAGAGCGGCCTGTAGCTCGATGGTCGTCGGTCATCAGCTGTGGCAGCAGAGAGGCCGCCGCGGCGGAGTAGCTGGTGCCGCTTTCCAACACTGATGACGACGTCGACGACACAGCTGATGCTGGCGGCGGGGGCAGCAAACCTGGAAACGGCAGACCGCCGGCCGACGACGCACCTGTCAATCAATCAATCAAAACAGTCGAAATCAGGACGACGTAAGTGCCTGAAGACAGAACAAAGGCACCTAACAGGCTGCAACAACTACAAAAACAGAGTAACTAAAATGTTACGGCATAAAAGCAGTGTTATAAAACTAGAAATTTGGGGCAGGACCCAACGTGAGACCACCAGGCACCATAAGTCCTATTGGGGAAATGTAAAATGTCCCTCCCTCCTAAACCTCTCAGCGGATCACGCTGAAATTTGGCCTCAATTCCTTCCAGGTAAGGGTCGTCCTTCGACCTAATTTTGGTCTTGGTTCGCTCTCCGGTTTCGGAGAAGAAGTGGAAAATAAAAAGAAGAAGCAGAGCGAAAACATAAGACCTCCCGTTACCAGGTAGGGGCGGTCTACAAATTCTTTAAAAATTATCGTACCTAGCAGATGCGGCAGCGCGAAGGGAAAAAAGAGCGATGAGGACGCGTACATCGCAGCCTCGGCCGACAACAGCGAGCTCTCGAGCGACGGACAGTCCGCCTGAGACAACTTCACCCCGAGGCCGGCAGCGGCAGTCGGTGCGTGGTCGACGGATGACGACGTACTGGACAGCGAGTCACGACGTGCTCGACGTGACGGCGAAGCGTCAGAGTTCAACCTCGACTCAGACGACTTCATCTTCTGCACGGGCGTCGACGTCTTGGAGCGCCGAGCGGCACTGGACGACGGCGAGGCGTACTGCCTGTGGTCCGCCGCCGGCGCAGTGTGGTGGCTAGTCGTCGACGACGCCGGCGATGACTGCGTCCTAGCGACACTTGGTGATGAGACCGGCGTGCTGACACTGGTTGTCGGCGGCACGAGGCCGGAGAACATGGAACCCAGTAGAGGACTGCCCAGACCGCCGCCCAGACCTGCCAGCACAGCATCACAACCGTCTCACAACTGACACGAAACATGAAACTTTCTATCATGCGCTGCAGCCAACTGTTGGACATAACATAAAAATACAGTACTGCGCTAAAACATAGAAGTAAAAGTTGTACACTGCAATTGTGTAAAGTTAGTTAAGAGATTTCTCATAAAGAGCTATCTGCGTTTTCAGCAATTCACACAAACGAGCATGTTGCGAACAGACAGTGCCGATCGCGTTTCACGTGGCACAAAACAAATGCAGAAATTTTTTTTATGTTCTGTTAGCTGTTCTCGACGACCTGGTGGTTTCACGAAAGTTTTCTTCAGTAATGCTAAAGCAAGCATCTGCTAAAATGATAACAATTACAGCAGGTGACCTGGCGTGAAGCTGCTTGCACTGGAGGAAGGATCTGCTGCCAGCTGTGCTCGTGCTGCCGCCATACGCCACCAGTCCGTACCACCTACATTCCATCATACAGCGCTCAGTGAGTTATACCCCGTTTACACGATGAAGCAAACTTAGAGCAAGCGTCGTGCACGTGTATTTTGAATACGTTTGCTTCATGTTTGTTTCATGTAATCTTCATCGTGTAAACGGGGTATTAGTCAACCAACTCAAAACTGCCCTATGTACAATCTGCGTGTATAACCGAATACCAGTAGCTAGAAACAACGAGGAATGACTAAAACAAATGACGGTATAGTTTCACTTGAATAGCACATAGCTGTTCATAGTTTGTGTCAATTATCTGTTTCAATTTACCTGTACTTTGGTTATGCACAGGCACCGACTTTCAATGGCTGCAAATGCTTCCAGAAGAACCAAACCCGTAAACAGACATCTAAACTGTCCACTGTTATCCTTTAATGCAGGTTGAAAATATAATTCCCAGCGCAAAGAGAGAGAAGGTGACACGTCGATTTGCAGTCAAAAAAAACCTTGTGACCTTGACTTGAGATATTGTGACCCTGACCTATCTTTGCAACATCATTATTTTTACACGTAACCGTGGCCGCTTTGGCCTCCCAATAACGCCGAAAAGTTCAGCTAGTGAATCTACGACAACTAGCGCTTTAAACAGAGCGAGGAGAGCACGGATGACTTTTTCACAGACATGGTTTCTAACGCAAAAAAATCACAGAGTGCATGACAGAGAGGGTGACTTGCCAGTAGCGGAATCCAGCGCGGGCGTTGACGCCGTACTCAGCAGTGCGGAGTCAGCGAGTGAGCCGAGACCACCAAACGGCAGCGCCTGTAAGGACGAAGCGGAGAAGATGCCTGCAGACGGCGGCGGCACGGGCGGGAACAGAGAGAAAGCGCTGGACATGTAGGGAAACACACCAGACGACGACGACGCAGCAGCAGCCGCAGCAGCAGCAGCAGCAGCGTACTGAGAATACCCTGCCACAACATCACACGACACAGTCTGTATATAGTTCAGACTCAACAAGGAAGCCTGGATCATGAAACTCTGGATAAGTTATCCAGGATTCCTTGTCTGAATAATTATAATCCACAGTTCCACGACTCAACTGCTTGGTGCTGGCCGACATCTCTCCTCATATCATTCTCGTCTGCCATGCATATAATGAACTACATGTACCGACCTGTCATTACTGTTAATGCTAATTCCTTACCTGTACAACAGCCGCAACTGCAGTTTTACGTTGGTTCTATGACACAATTCTATTGACATAGTGAAGGTCACTGACGAGCCTCAGGCTGCTGTAAAGGAACTTAGACAGATTGATTTTACAACGACCTGTGACGAGGTCACACTCACACCACTGACACCAGACATGCAGCAGTATAAAGACGACAGCTCGTGTGTAGTAGCTATTGATAACAGTAAAAAAATAAAGGCTGACTGCTTCTCAAAAAATGACGCAAACAATTATTAAGCGGCGGTCATAATAGGGTTAACGCCCGTCCGACCGTATATGACTATCTGTAACGTATACGGGTTCTTAACTCGAAGCTAAAAAGCATAGAACAACCAGACTTGGTGTAAACGTTAAATTCTAATGAACTAAGACGATCGTGACGCTTATATTAGACTTTTTAGCGTTGGTTATCATTTCCTGTTTTATCCACGGCCACAGCGCACCGAGCGCATCAGAGATTACTTTTAGGCCTTGTCTACTATGATAATTTGCTATATAAATGTTCTTTACTACCGGGGGTATAAAAAATAATAATAATAATAATAATAATAATAATAATCCCAGGCCAGGCGTAACCGGTGTACCAACTTTCATATATGCGAAAATTTATATCACCAACACGACCGTAAACAGTTAGAGTTTTCACTGATTCAATAATCACAGTGACGATATAAACAAGAAATTTGAGCTAATGCTCTCGAGACGCGCGAAAGCTTATAGCAGTTCCGGTTCAGTAGTTTAGCTAAAAATTGGGGTGTTCACGCTAAGTTAATGTACAAATACCAAGTTCTCCATCTGGATCGCACAACGATAGTTCTGTGGCGCCACCTTGTGAATGATAAAGACTTGTGTCGCAGCCCGAAATCGCCAAAAAATCCACAAAACCCCCTATTTTGGCGTTCAAGGTCATTCAAGGTCATTAAATTTGGCGCCAATCGAGAGTACGACTTTCTATTAGTGATTAATAGTAACCCAGGCCCTATCTCGCACCGCTACTAAGATACAGCGACTTATTGGCCAAAAATCCCAAATTTTGCCCACCCCCTCTCATTTCGCGCCCTCGTTCGGGGTGACCCCCTTTGAATTTATGGAAAAGCTTTACGGTTCCTGAAACTAGAGTCTTCCAGGCAGCCGACGATGAAGATTTGATGATTCTAGCTTGCACAGCTTTTGACTGATCCACCCGTGTGACAGACGGACGGATAGACAGACAGACAAACGGACAGAGTTGCGATGGCTAAAACGCGCTGAAGCTGAAAGCAATAGCTGCTTTCGCGCGTAAAAAGATTGGATTTTGAATATCATTTAAGTGTACCGTGTATGCTTTACCTAACAGAGCCGCCGGATCAAATGGATTCTGAGTCAAGTTGGGACCATTCGGTCCAGCCTGTTCATCGCCAGACCCTGCTGCTCTGTCGCCATCCATATCTGCTGATCACTGGCTGACCGATCGCTGCCACTAGCCGTGTGGCAACTGCAAATAACACACTACATCATATTACCAACTGATTGCATTTCTTCTGATATGCAGCACCCAGTCAGCGGGGGAAGGGAGGGGCGACACCACGACGCTCGCAGTGACAGGCTCTGCAAGTGGTTTAAATAATCACGAAGACTTTTTTGAAAGTGCATCCGTTTCAAGACGACACGGAAATGTTTGCATAACTATGTCACTAATCACGTTCCTCTTAAACGAATCTTTCAAACACGAGCTGCCATCACAGGCGTAGATGTGCTACTTGTGCTCATTTGTGTCACTGTATAAGTAGTCTTATGTTGCTCTTTTGTAACTGCTCGCTTTTGTACAATTTTATCCACCCATCTGTCTTTTTATTTTCTCATACATGTTCTTACACGTGCTTGTGATCGCTGCTGCTCGAGTCAACAGAGATTAGCAAGATATTAAAATATACAGCTCAAAGCTGATAAATTAATCAGCTATTTCCAACGGTAGCACATCTGCGTCAATCCTACGAACGTGGACCTTAATAAATTAACGAGATTGTCAAAGCGAATGCAGTGTGTGTGTGTCGGTGAGTGCGTGTTAATGGAGAATCAGACACAACATTAGGCCCGCCCTACCCCGGCCCGTCGTCCTACACCTGGGAATCATTACGTAACATCGTTAGCGTATTTCTCTCCCCCGTATGACCTGGTGGAGTGGAGGATATTGACTAATCTTTTCCACCACATCTTCTAACCGTTCTAATTCGCTTCCCGCCCGCCGGCGTGCTCCCATATTTTGTCGTCGGTCGGTCGGGACGGTGCTGCAGTCAGAGAACGACGCGACGCCGAGGCAAGCTAGGACGACCGAGTGACTGACTCAGCTGCAGAATGGACGACGTCATCGCAAGCAGCAGCAGCAGCAGCAAGCTCAGACAGACGCACAACGCACGACGCCGCATAGATTAACGTCGTCTCCGCAGTGTGTATGTCTCGGCCTGGCCCGGCCGGCAGAGGCTTGCTCCATCGCTCGATGAGCGTACAGAAATATCGACGGACGCACGGCCGGGCGGGCGGGATGATGCGACTGGCGACCACGTCACAGCATTCGCAGCAGCTGATCGCAAGACGATTCGCCGCCATGACTGAGTGCCTGGCTGTGTGGTCCAACAATGGCGTGCGGCGTTAATTATCACCATGACGCCACGCCACCAGCAGTGCACACACGTCATTGTTACGTCATTGTCTTCAGCTGCAGCAGCCGCCTCCCACTCAGCCACGACTTACGTGATTAAAAAGCTATCACAGTTCTCGACAACTGACGACATCTTTTAAAAGCATTTGCATGGCAAATACCGTTTTAATTCTCTCCACTGTTTACGTTCCGGCTTGGACCGCCGTGCAGATACAGTTTCCGCTTTCGCAGTACGTTCTCTGCACCCCAAAATGACGACGACGGCGACGATGACGAAAACGGACCATTCAACAAAATTCAAGATAAGCAGTGACACTTTACATATAAATGGTGACGTGGTACTGATACTCACTCCAGTGTCAATGACGCCTCTGCAGAATTACTATCATCATCAGCATCCTAAGCTACTGTACAGTGGGTGTCTGGTTCAAAGTGGTCTAAATAAACATTACTTCTAAGACGACGTCAGTGTGAAATGAGTGGATGTAATGTTATGAATGACTCAAGTGATTGCGACTGCAAAGTGAGAAGTTATACAGCGCCTGTATCCATGTTACAGTACACCAATGCGTGGCATAGTGCGACAGTGGATATGGTACACGCATTGACAGTCATTGCATTATAGGCATATAGGCACGCACACTGCACGGCAGCTGCCGGTGCTTATACGTGTACGATCGATTCACGTACAGATTAGTAGGCTTATAACTAAAACAGCGTCGCCAGTCGTAGTTTCGTATATGCCAGTACCTATGCTTACTATACAGCAGTGCGGTATTAAGTGCTAATAATAGGCCTACCATTCGTTAATGCAGCAAAAAAACTACTAAGCGTCGAAAGGCGGCATTTGCCTGAGCCGGGATGCAGCACAAAGTCAGTGAACAACAATAGGTGCAATGGGCTAACAATACAGCAACATAGAAGACGAGTCTGCAAACATGTGCGTCGTCGTCGTTCAAATTCAACGTGGCCTGGCACTGTGGCAGGGGAGGACGTATCGGCCCCGACTCCATGGCAGCGACGGCTCAACGGTCAAAAGCTTCTGGGAGTACACACGCGTTTAATTCCTGAATATTCTTGTAACTGTACAACCTTCATACAAGTTGACACTTCATGCATATAAACTGAACAGAAAAAATACAAATGTGTCGTTGAGCAAGTGACAAAAAGTGCACGATTTCAGCCACAAATTGTACAAAAAAAATCATCAGACAGTCGCGATGAGAGCGTCAAACTATTTTTGGTAGCATACATTTTAAGGCTGAAAACGTGCACAATGAAACATTTAGTTTCTATTGGGCTAGGAAAGCTTACAGCAACCCCCAGACCTCGAAGATAGCTAGATTGTAGTTGGATTTAGGGGTGGGAAGAAGGAACGGGATAAGAAACGAGATAAAGATGAGAAGGGAAAGTGATGCCTCGACACGTGAGTGCTGGGTCGACGCTTCTATAACTACCGTGATGATCGTCATATAGTACCCACTATACAGCACGACGCATAGCTAATCAACTCTCTTTTTCACTAGCACACACAAACACGCCTCATTTAAACTTTAAACAACGCGCCGGCGTACGTGCAACGTACACAATGCTATACAAGCTAGCATAGAATCACTCGACAGCGGCTGGGCTGCTATCATATCTACAGTTCTTTGTGTCGCAGCCTGCCTGGAGTGCAGTGGACAAGCTGGCTGCATGGCAGAATGACACGATGACCGCCCGCCTTCTAGTCACGCCAGTACATGCACTACTCATCATTTCTTGCTCCTATAGTCTGCACCGAGTACTCCGGCTCAGATATGCTAGTAGCCAGTGCGTGCGCCACGGTTCCGTTGCAGATGACCGACTTTTGCCACAACCGACCGATATTCCACGGTTGCAAAACATCCTCCCATGCAGTTCATGGGGACAACTATACCACTTTGGACAGTTTAAGCCATTGCTCTATAAATTTCTGTTCGGGTACTGAGAACGTGGCGCGCTGTGACTAATTAAAATAGCTAGGGCCTTCTGTCTGCGACGGAGGCGGAGCGTTTAATCGTTTCTCATTCGCATCGCGGATTAGCAGCAGAAAGAGTATAAGCGACAACGCAAAATAAACACGATTAAGGAGCAGGTAGAAATGGACCGAATTCTCAGCCGACATCACTATTGTACCGGTGGCTGGTGCAGCGGTAAAAAAGCTTATTCATAAAGAAACGGCAGCCGCGAGAAATACGATAAAAATCAATGTTAACGCGATCACAATTACACTCAATGCAAAGTAACGGCGCGCTTACACGCGCTGCGCTGCCAGACACCCGGCCTGTTGTAACATACGCTTTCGTTCGCACTGAACCATGCACGAAATGTGAGTGCAATTTTCTCACAATGGACGAATAAAGATCTGGCAACTAATACAGCAATGCAGCAGGTGCAGGCAACGTAAGCACGTGTGCATTATTATGTCATGACAGCATAAAGACAGCGTCTTTCAGCGCAACCAGAAATGCTTGTAAATAAACTCGAGCAACGTTTTAAATGTATTTATTGTAATTGCAGCCTCCGCTTGTTGACGTCGGACTTTCGATAAGCGGCTGTCGGTTCGACTCCCGACGTCAGGTCGTTATCAAGTGGTTACAAGAACTACCAACCTTAATACCAACCCATAATCGATAACGAGGTCAAGAAGCAATTATGGTCCTTGTTCGTTAATTCACCCGCACCCGAATAATTGTTGTTAACGTTAATGCTAGCACTAAGCCTAACCCTGTTCCTAAGCTTAACCCTACCCCCAAGCCTAACCCTGGCAGTTAATTCGGGTGCGGGTGAATTAACGGACAAGTAGCGGCTGATATCATCACAGTGGCTGCACTGAAGACTCGTACACTGCACGTACAATGTTGCAGTGAAATGCAACATTACTCCGGCTGACAGAACAGCGGTGCGTAGTTGATAGCTGGGCGCTGTGCTATAACACACACGTTGCTGTAGCAACGAGCGTCATAATGAGTCGTACTCGTCGGCCACACACAGTGACAGGCATCGATACAGCTCACAGGGTAGGCCGGGCCGACGTGTAGCAGCTGCCGATCACGCCGCGTATTAATGCACTCCGCATCATTGCCAGTCAGCAAAACACACTCAACTCAACTGTTATTTTTAGATGCGCTGCTTGCCGACAACAACTCCTAGCACAGCCAACACACACAAAGCCGACTTCCAGGTTTCAACAGAAAACAAGAAATTTGAGCAAAGCTCACGAGACGCGCGAAAGCCTATAGCATTTCCAGTTCAGTAGTTATAGTTTCGAAAATTGCATATCACTTGGACTCGGCCCATCGGGACCCTAATACACATCGGCCATAGGCGCGTGTG
>Ga0209367_1002984_pt1 | contig 22736 bp, 13 predicted proteins | sample WorMetLIZISLAND2_FD_187412 | JGI IMG/M metagenome (GOLD analysis project Ga0209367, IMG submission 187412) | Marine gutless worms symbiont microbial communities from Max Planck institute for Marine Microbiology, Germany - Olavius geniculatus... ... | reverse complement strand
AAAAACAGCCTACAAATTAACATAACACTCAAAATGATCAGTTACAAGTTTCATGGCAGATGACTTGTTAATAAAAACCGTGCAACACATACTATCGCAACAATATGACAGAAACGACATGTAGGCTACAGCGTAGGCCTAGCTAAATCACTCGCGTCACCAGACCTCTCGCCGACGCAAATGTAGGCCTACTGGCTGAAAATAGCTTCCAGAATCTAATAATAAAAACTTCTTTATTAGGCTAAACAGTCGCCGCTGTGACTTTTAACTGCATCAGCCCACAGACTGTCGTCGTGCTATCAGAAACGTATATGCCTACATCGAAGGTGCCGAATGTGCCATGGACAAATTTGGGCCGGGGAGAGGTTTTATCAAAGGTTTAACAGGCCTATGGTGTATTTTTTAACACAGAAAAATGTATATTTTGCGCATAAATTTAATAATTAACGACTGTTGCAATTTACCATAATTAAATTTTTTACAATAATTGCTGTCAAGTGATTTTCACTTTCAGAGCACCAAAAATCGATGTCCCCATCGCATGGGGAGCTTAGAGCTGCCCCAGGTTACTCTATCACACTCCTGGCAGTAGAATCACATTGAATCCCGTCTATGCAGTCTGTGTAACTTCAGCTGTAAACCTATAATCAATATGACTGTTCCAGCATCCGTCTTTAGTTCAGTTTATTGAATTTATTCACTCTACTGCACTTTGTTTGCCTTGCAGCCAGTTTTAGCACTGTTGTAGGCTACACCGTGCGTTCAGGTAGACCTAAATCGCACTGCAGGTAAGTCGCACGACGTCGTCGTCCAACTACGGCGGCGACTTCAAAGTAGGCGCAGTTGTGTTCAGACGCCGGCTCTCGGTGTGACTAAAAGTTGACAAAGAACCATACTAAAGAGCACACGGCAGTTGAAACTTACACAAAACTGTGTTATCATTCGATGTCTGTAATCATCGCCATAATAGGCTAAATACTGATGTAAAAAAATTCCTATAAGCCAAGCTATACGGATCCGGAATCCCGAGCCCTTACAAAAATCAAGTGTTCTTTCAATTCTGAAAATTCGGAAAAAACAGTGACAGTTGCCTAAAACATTCGATTGCCGAAGTTAAACAAGAAATTTGAGCTAATGCTCACGGGACGCCCGAAAGCCTATAGCAGTTCCTGCCCGCGGACAGTCACCTATCGCAGTACTAACCAGGCCTAGCGTAGAGTAACTTCGTTTTAGCCGAAACGCGTTACCAACTACGCCACGCCACCAACGTCAGTACCGTGGCGCCACCTTGTAAATGATATAGCCTTGTGTCGCAGCGCAAAATCGCAAAAAATCCATAAAACCCCCTATTTTGGCGTTCAGGGTCATTCAAGGTCATTGAATTCGGCACCAATCGAAAGCCAGTGTACGACTTCCTATTAGTGATTAATAGTAACCTATAGGCCCTATCTCGCACCGTTACTGAGATAAAGCGACATATTGGCCAGAAATCGCAAATTTTGCCCACCCCCTCTCATTTAGCGTCCTCGTTCGGGGTGACCCCCTTCGAATTTATGGAAAAGGTTTACGGTTCCTGAAACTAGAGTCTTCCGGGCAGCCGACGGTAAAAACTTGGTAATTCTAGCTTGGACCGTTTTTGCCCGATCCACCCGTGTGACAGACGGACGGACGGACAGACAGAATTGCGATGGCTAAGACGAAGTAGCTGCTTTCGCGCGTAAAAAAGCAATGAGCGTAAGGGTGCGTACATTTCTGTCGCCCTGGAAGCACCTTAGGAATTCGACAAGAGAACTGCGCGGTGCACCAAAAAGCCGCGTCAACGTATCTACACGGTAGCCTATGCGTTCGAACTATCAATCGTCGTTGATTTGTTTTTGTACCACCCCGAACACAGCTAGTCAGTTGATGCTGAGTGCAAAACACAACATGCATAATACGTGCTGGTGTTGATATTTTTTTCGCTAACAACTTGTGAGGGCACTGTTTAACGAACTGTAAATGACGCAGCTCAGGCGTCTGCGTCGACTTTACCTTTTTCCATCGGGTGCAAGAATGCGCTTCAGACGTAAAAATAAATCCTGTGCTTCCGGTTGCCGTCCGTCCCTAATAAAAACCTCCGTCCAAAAAATTTCACTGGAGCCTCAAAAATATTGGCATAGTTTTTTGTTTGCTTTCAAAGTTTAAATTTTAAAAAAAACTGTTTGCATAATAGTTTCTGTTACGTTGCATTACTTTTACTTTAGTTTTCGTGTCACTACCAAATTAGTTGTTGTCTAATATTACATGGCAAAGTGATGGCATATGTTATGAAATAAAACTAGAAATAAATTATTTTCCGTCCACGTCCCTACTTTTCACCGGACTGCCACCGGAAGCACAAGAATTTAAATCTATTTAAAGGGGAAAGCTAATTCGTTCAAACACTCCCGCGACCTCTCCCATTAGGCGTACTCGTATTCTAGGTCCACGCATTCATGAATTTTGCTACCGACATGCTCGATGTGTTCTTAGTACTTTTACCATCCATCACTTCTTAGATCAATCATTCGGTCCAGGTATGGTGCACAAATTCTCCCACTCTCGACTGATGCTACCATCCAGTATGCTTTCGCGGATTCCTGATCTGCATTTGCAATTTCTGCCTCTCGTTAGTTTGTGATAAACTTATCTGCTTGTTCATCGAGATCCATTTGCCTCCACCCGCTTTTTTTGTTCCTGTGCTGAGGAATGGCAACAAAATGGCGCAACGTTTGCGCGAATGGCAGCAAAAATTAGAAAAATATAACAGTAAAGAAATAAATATACTTGCAACATTAAGTGTAAAAATAAGGAGCAAGTGGCATAATGCGAATTCATGTAGGCCTACTGGTAAACTGTTAAGAAAATAATAAGTGTCATTTTGGTCATTTTATGGCAGTACAGTCAACACAACACATTTCACATGTCAATCACATTCACCTTTCAGCCCACGACTCAACTGCCTACATCAAAAATAGCCATATTACACGTAGAAAACAGATGTAAATGTAAGTCCCTTTTGAAAATTACCTTTCAAAAATGGAGTGCAATGAAAATAAGCTCCAAATATCATGCTTAACTATATGTAACAGCGTGCACTGTGAGATAAAATACAATAACATAAAAGCAATAACACTTATCAAACATGTTGAGCAGACACTAATCAATCAGCTAATATTTGGAGTATTTAAGCTAAATAAATTACATAAATTTTCTTGCTAAATGTTGCTGATAATTATAAACATATCCATAATTCTACACTGCAGATGAAAAATACAGAAATTATTATGCAAAATGTCACAAATTCACAACATTGCAGACTGCAGCATGTTTGGCTACCACAAAGCTTTGCAAATTCATAACTGAGAGATCACATATTCGGTGGTGTATTTAGCCTTACTGCTTACACAATAAGTCTGAACTACAGCAGGCTAACTCAATTTAACAAAAATAGAATCAATACAGTTGAAGTAATTAAAGAAAATAGTTTCTTTTCGATCCACCTTGTATGCCCACATCAATCTATCACAACTTTCAGCCAAAATTGACAAAGCTGACAAAGAACCATACCAAAAAGCACACGACAGTTGAAACTTACACAAAACTGTGTTTTATCATTCAATGTCTGTAATGATCGCAATAATAGGCTAAATACTGATGTGAAAAATTCCTATAAGCCAAGCTATACAGATCCGGAACCCGAGGACTTACAAAAATCGTCAAGTGTTCTTTCAATTCTGAAAATTCAGGAAAACAGTGACAGTTGCCTAAAACATTCGACTGCCAAAGTTAAAAAGCAATGAGCGTAAGGGTGCGTACATTTCTGTCACCCTGGAAGCACCTTAGGAATTCGACAAGAGAACTACGTGGTGCACCAAAAAGCCGCGTTAACGTATCTACATGGTAAATCCACCTTGTATGACCACATCAATCTATCACAACTTTCAGCCATAATTATAAATCCTGAACACTTAATTTGACAATTTTCTAACGCTGTCCCTGTACGTACTTGTAGCTTATGATCTGTGATGCGACATGTATATAATTTTGTTTTTTTAATCGTCAGGCCCAAATTATAATGTACGTGTAATAGTCACACAGTACCGGTGGTTGCAAATCAAGGTGGAATGAACATTCAAGTGGTTCTATCATAGTATCAAAGTGGAATCATCGTCATGAATATACACGGTGTTTCATAAAAAGGACCCCTTTTTGTTTTTTTCATAATTCACTCAAATGATGATCAATTTACACAAAATTTGTACCAGTTGTAGCTAAAGAAATACTAATTTAAATTACTGCAACAAAATATGGCAATTGATTAAATATTCTTTGCTAGTCCTGACGTAATACTGACATCACAATGTGTCATGGGTACAAACTGGATAGTCTCAACTAGTGCTGTCAGTTGCTACTCTGCCCAATGGTGAAAAATCTGGTTCATTCATGAGAAATTGTTGAAGTTTTACAGTTACAGTTACAAAACATGCAAAACGATAGCATTTACATGTCCGTGGGGATAGTTGGACTTTTAAGCGTTTGAGCAAGACAGTGCATTAGCACACCGAGCTTGCAAAATGGTTGCATTTTTGGATCGCAAGATGCCTGATTTCATGTCCCCATGTTGCCTAGTGCTGACACAATAAACAATTTTTCATTAGAGAACCAGATTAAGCTCACCATCGAAGCAGGGTAGCAACTGACAGCACCAGTTAAGACTATCCAGCTTGTACCCATGACACATTATGATGTCAGCATTATGTCAGGACTAGCAAAGAATATTTAATCAACTGCCACATTTTGTTGCAATATTTTGAAAAAGTATTTCTTCAGCTACAACTGGTACAAATTTTGTGCAAATTGATCATCATTTGACTGAATTATGAAAAAACAAAAAGGGGTCCTTTTTATGAAACACCGTGTATTATCAGCTATATGTTCAATAAGCAGCAGTTATCACAGCAAGTGACACAGAAGACAACAAGCATAGAAACTAATAATCAATCAAGAACTGGTCTTGTGGCCTGTCAGCCACTGTGACTCGTTTTCCGCAATAAATTTCTCGTATTCGTCTTCCATGTCGGGATCCATTTCGTGTGGCACAGCATACTCTATGTCGCCATCGCTAAACACACAACATTCAACGATATACCGTGCATTTGCCAGTATGCAGCAAGCAGAACTAAAGCATTCCTAATTAAATGTCATGGTTAATAAAGAAAGACAGTAAGTCATTAAACAGAGTTTAAAAAAGACAAAGATCTCTTATGGAAATATGTACGACCCTTTTTGTTTTTTTTTTTCAAATGCCAAACCAACAACAGCAACTTTGAGTACAACTGCCAGACCTGTGCTATAATGAGTGCAAACATTCAGCCAGTCTCTGCCATACAGAAAATGAGATAAAAAATACTATCTTATTTGTAAGACATAGTTCATTAACATCTGAAATCATCAATGGCTAGTCATTCAACTGCTGAACAAATCATCAATTAGGAAGTTGCAAGACATTTCTACAACACAGTCATACCAGACCTTCAGCGCACCAACACATTCAACTGAACACAGGCCAATCATGGACTATTATCAACAGTGGCATAAAAATACATTACACAAAACAAACAAAGACGAGCGAGAACTCACTAAACGATGTCAAAGTCTCTGTCCGTGTAGTCGACATCATCATCGTCGTCATCAAAGTATTCAACCAAGTTCTGTACGTAGTCAGCTGCAGTCGCATCAGTAGGCTCAGAGTTTGATGCCAGCTGGATATCTTGTTCTGTCGAAGAACTGTCACCAGTCGCAAGCCAACTGGCTGCTTTGAGCTCAACCACTGACAGCAGAAGTGTTCTTTGTGTCCTAGCATCATAACAACACAGAGGCTACAGTGCGTTTCATCTCCAACAACTAATAAAGCAAAGGTCACAGCTTAACAAACTGTCAATTGGTCAACAAATGATATTGTAATACTTCAGTGCAAAATACCTGCACCCAACCGATGTTCACAAATACACTCTATTCACTAGCTTCTCAACAAACCGGTAAAAACCACTGCAAAGTGATTTTTGACTGATCATGCCTCATTAATATACAATACGTACGACAGACAGCTGGCTGACTGGCCCAGAAGGCCGGCTGGCTCGCTGGACCAGCGCTGCACAGTTTGTGTACTTCATTCGAAAAGACTGTGAGTAGCACAAATTTTGCATTGACGTATAACAAAACAATTAGTAATTGCCATGATTGATCATTAGTGAAAATTATTTCCCCTCAGTCTTCGACCTTGGAGCAATATTTTATCAATGTCGGGGAAATAATTTTCACTAATGACCTCAATGGCAGTAACTATTTGTATACTGTTAAACGGATGACACTCAATCGACCAAATTCATTAATTCAACATATCAACTGATCAAAAGAATGATCTATCAATCAATCAATTTATCAGATCAATACTAAACTGTCGGCTTTCACTGATCATATTTCAGGACTTACTCCCAGTTAGGTGAGTTCCTCAAATAAAACCTCTAAAAATTGCTGAAATTAGAGTATGTATAAATCAGATGCTGCTTGCGTAATCAAGGCAACAATGATAGCAAAACGAAAGAAATGGTTAATCAAGTAATCAAAGCACATCTGCATAGTGCCATATGCTGAAAGAATAAAAAAAACGATTACATACTAGATTTTGATAGAGTGAAAGAAATGTGAATGATGTCATTCAATGACCAAATATATCACACACTGAAAAAAAAACTTACACTGAGCTTTGGTCATCAGCAATTCTCTGTTTCACCTTTGCAAACAAATCTTCCAGTTTGGCTGATTCGTGTTTCTCAAGTATGGCCCCCGTCAACTGTTACAGCATGCACAATGCTTGATAATTTCACACCATGTTTCAGAAAAATATCAGAAATATCCTTTGTGCAGAAATGTGTCACAGATTTTGCACTAACTATCATACTCTAGATGTTCACAATTCTACTGCAAGATAAGAATAAGGATATGTTTAATTTTCTTTACAGAAATGCAAAAAATTGGTGGTGGCATAGAAGAGAGTCACGTAGAATGGAGCAGAAGCTATTGATAGAAAGGTGTTGAAACAAAGCAGTAAGTGATAGAAATAAATGCAATAAAGCATAATAAAATGCAAAAAAATATGCAGCACACACCACTGGAGACACTGCTGATAAATCAGTCTGCAGAATATGCATCACAACAATAAACATATACCAACCTTCAGCGTCTGTACAAATCCTTTAACGCTTTCATCAGAGGCAATTACTAACAAGCTGCACAACAGATCCAAAACATGGGCTGGAAATCGCTGAATAACACAGCCATTAATCTGCCAAAAAACGCACAAAAATACACGTAAACAGTTTAGTCTTTGGCATATGTACAGACAAATTCAACACCACATCAACTTATCTACCTGCTTGTGCTGACTTTCTAGGAACAAAATCTTTAGTACCATAATATCAATAGAAGGCAGCTGGACAAATATAGCAAGCAAGTTTTATTTCCTGCTCAAGACATTATTTACAGGTCATATCGACGATAAGTCATTTGAAGCAATCACTTGATCTACTGCTGACAACAAAAATCGCCAGAAAAAAACAAACAAAATTAATGCAGAAACCAAAATAACACTAACAAACTACCTACACATACAAATACAGGCTAACTATACAAAACAAAAAAACCTGGTTCAGGCACTTTTCAAATCATCTGACCAAGACAGAGAATGGGCCATTGGGCCTATTCTACATCTCTTGGGACCCCAACAATGCAATTCACACAGTGACATAGACAAACAGAAAATTAAGTCACAAAACAAGACAAAATGCAGGTGCTTTTTCAAGTAGAATGGAAAGTAACCTGCCTCCCCAGCCAAAAATGAAATAGAAAAAGAAAGACAAAATACAGAATAGCAACTGATACCATTAGACTGCAAGTGAGTTCGGCCATGAAGAGTGTAAACTGTATAAGCAGTGCAGGACTGTCGATAACTAGCTGACCACGCCGATCAAAGAGATCTTTGCAGCTATAACACAATTTACCATATACACACTTCAGCAATAAAATAGGACTGTTACACCTGAGCATGAACATCACTTCATGTAAAGTGTCTGTTCTTTGCTCATCACAACAACAAAACCCCAGCTAATGCAAAGAGGAACGCGTGAACGGCGCAATGCATGTGCAAAGGCCCGGTGCGAATGAAATCTAAACTCACAACTGCAGAGAGATAGGGTTCTAGCGGCCTAGGGGGGATGACCAATGGGAGTGCCCATTCGGGGGGAGGTGTGGACAAGCACCCCAGCGACCGTGCATCGCAGCGGAAATGGGCATTCGGGGTCTGAGCGGTGACCAAATCGGAAAATAGGAGTAACCGCTCGCCGGCCGGCCGGCCACGTGACTAACGCCTGGAAACTGTCTATGTGTATACGTCGATGATATTGTAGTTATCGTGGTGTAAGAAAAAGTATATTAACTCCAGTGTGTTCACTGCTTAACCTGCCCTCGCAGGTTCACTACAACAACGATGTTTCATTTAGACTTGACAACGGATGACGGCTAGTGATATATCCAGTGCATGAATTTCAGTATTGGCTGAAAATTGCAAATTTTTCCGACCCCCCCTTTCATTTAACGCCCTTGATCGGAGTGACCCCTTTCTAATTTATGGAAAAACTTTACTGATCCTGAAACTAGAGTATTCCAGGCAGCCGACGGCGAAGATTTAGTGATCCTAGCTTGCACTGTTTTTGACTGATCCATCCATGAGACAGACGGACGGACGGAATTGCGATGGCTAAGATGCACCACAGCAGTACCTGCTGTTGTGTGTAAAAACCCTGCATTAACTTGTACTAAATGGTCAGAATCTAATGGTCGAAATGTTCTATTCATTTGGAGACCTTCATTGATATTCAACAAACTTCTAAAAAAGCAAAATCAGCTAACCTTATTTCTAAGGCACATAACAGGCAGAAGTTTGGTGAAAATCCACCCATGCATATCAAAGACATGAGAGAAATGAACAACACAATAGATACATCCACAAACAGACAGGCAGATAGACAGACAAATGATATAAAAATAAACACAATGCAACCTGCACCACCTACTGCAGGCAAGTGGGTGCAATAAACTATACTAACATTCAATTTTATGTTAACATTTATATAACTGCTAATGATATCATGCTGATGGTATGATACATGTTCAATAGCTGTGATCGAAGTTTCCGTCCATTATCTTCGAGTAAATGTTCACACAGAAATGACAAAAGACGAGCACCAGAATAGCGAAAGTTGTCTTCTGACACACTCTACAGCAACATAATTAGCTCTAATTCACAGCTATATAACAGACATTCAATCTTTGAACTTCTAACTTATTCCAAAATCTGTCAAAGCCAATTTCATGACTTTTTCTGATTAATGTGACACTAGCATGATACTAGCAATCTTATAACAACACTAATATTAAATAATATTGCAGCAGACAAAAACTGGAGTAACAAAAATAAAACATGTTTTTGATATAACTTTTCAGAGCCCATAAAAGCCATCAAAATTGAAAAACATGAGAGTAAAAGAGAAACTACATACCACGTCAAAGAGCACTTTCACCACAGATGCCATCTGTGCATCATCCTCAGACAGTGACTTTGATAACGAAGCTGACAGATCATTCGCAATTTCAAAGAACATCTCTGGACTGTTGAGCAATGCATCAATTGAACCATTCACTTCAATCATGGCCTCGGATGCCTACAGTTACAGCCAAAAACATATAAATAACCAAAGCAACATCAATATAAAAAAATGAAATCTAACCGAGCACAGGTCAAGCTAATGATAATTGCTATCTTACCACAATCACTAAACTGGTATCCTTCAATATACCACTGACTAAAAAACAGCTAAAAATTTTACTAATTATTTCAGGAATTAACAATAAATTTCGAAGACTATTTCAAACAAATTTCTACAAATTGTGGCATCAGGAAACATACTGCAAGCTCAGATGCTGAAGCATATATATTTTACTAATTAAGTCCAGAATACATATTATTTGTTTTTAGCTCTAAAAAGTTTACACTATATATCTTTCTCAGCTAGAGTTACCATAATTTGGTAACATTTATGACAACTAATGTTTCAATTTTAATTAATCGTAAGTCGATATTATTAAAAATGACTTCAGTCAGAGATAAGAGCATCACATTAACCTATTACAATTTACAAAATTGACAACAGACAGATGACTGACATAGCTCACAACAGCAAAGAATCATAGAGAATGATCAACAGAAAAAAATTATGAAATATAGGGATTCAACCTAAGTATTTGAAAACAAAATTTCTAAATAATTATAATAACTAAATGATACAAACATACGTCAGAAGCATAGTAAGGTGATTCCTGCACTACAGATGGAATGAATTCTTTTGCCTCTGGTGACAACACAGATGATGCAGCTCTTCCAGAGTCTAAAACAAACAAGTTCAAGTCGATCGTCAGCTAGACAATTCACTTCTCCTATACAGCTGTTAGAAATACTGTTCAGCAAGTTTTTAAACACATTGCAAAAAAACCCAATGAAACTCACTGAAGCAATGTGAAGCATATAACACTAATATAAGCACCGAGTGTTTTGACACTATCTGTTGAGTGACCGAAAGTTTGGCATTCACAATAGGTCAGTGCTAGTGGTAGATCGGCGATCTTGCACTAGAGAGCAGAAAATTACTAGCGGTAGATCGCCACTTTATCTAATTACATTTATCTTGTTGTTAATGTAAGAATGCAGCCACATTTCTTCACTGCATTGCTAAGACTTTGGTTGGAACTGACATGTTATCAATTATCAAGCATTAAATAAAATTTATTCAAAAACATTAATAGTTCTAAGTCCATGTTACAAAAAAACAGCATTGGCTTGAGATGGACTCTGATATAATACTGAATAAGCCTGATTTAAATACGTGACAGTGTCGTAGCATGGTTTATGGACTTTCTATGTCTAAGTTAAAGTTAAAGTTAAGTTAAAAACGAACTTATAAAGCATCATAAAACTAAACGTGTGTAAAGATACAGAGGCGCTGAAAAGATACAGAGGCATATATGTTCCACCATCTTCCCAATAATGTATTTACCTGATCTACCTCTAGCAATTTTCCAGTGCTTACAGCAAGATCGCCGATCTACCGCTAGAATTATTGTTTAAAATATCCTACTCCAACCACTCCCAAAATATTATTTTTTGAAACAAGTTTAAACTAGACTAACTAATCTTTTGTAACAGCAATGGGCACACGGCCAGCCGTGGGTATAGCGCTATTCTGAAAATTTTTCCTCAGACCGAGCCAGGTCTACTCTTCCAGGAGAAGCAGATACTTTCATCTCTATTTTGACAGCATTACAGTTCAGCACCTGGACATTTTTGCATTACGCAGTCAGCACTGCGGGCCGTGCCCGAGCGACCACTAGTCAGTGCGCCTTCAACTTGCTGAATTTTGACCATGAAAAGAAACGGAAAGTGCATACCTGACTTGGCCGAGCTTCTGTGATCACCGTCCATTTATGTTCAGATTTCACAATGCAAAGTTAAGCAGTAATATTGTAAAATTTAAACACAGTCTACTTTTAATCAGTCTCTGCGTGCAACAAAAATTTATAGCCGACATAAAGTTTTACAAACAAATTTAAAATGTAAACAAAAACATAAACAACTTAACATAGATATGGCCGATTCTATTCTCGAGACAACAAAGAAGTAAAGGAATTACACCTCACACGATAGTTGAGTGTTGTAAGGACGACCTTCAAAGTCTATGGGAAAAGGCAAACTTTGACCCTTAGCCAACCAAAAACCCTTGAACCGATCGTCACCAAATTTCAATGGCGGGATTACGTCGTGGACCCCTACCACCAAAAAATTAGGCTCAATCCGCCAAGGGGCTTTTGCTCCTCATATAGGTGAAATATACACCCCTCCTGTTCGAAATTTACTAGGCCCCTACACTTTTTGGTTCTTCAACTCGCCTACAGGCGAGTCCGTTAGACTGATTTTTACGCTTAATACGTCAAATGACGCGATTCTGCGCAAAAAGTGCTTTTTAACGTTACAAGATAAAAATTTAATTTTTGACTTATTTTAAGTTATTTATTCGAAAAATTCGAAAAAAATTACAATGGCGCTTATGGGGAAAATTTTAAAATTCTTTAAACTGTCATAACTTCCGTTGTGCGCAAAACAGAGACGTAATTTAACCAATTTTTGGTTCAAGGATATGGTTTTCGGGGTCGGCCTAATTAACGGTGACATTTGTATTTACCCACGGTGGATCCCCGTTGCCATGGCAACGAAATTTGGGACAAAATTGGCTATAACTCGGCTTGCGTAAGAGATTTTCTGCGAGATTTTTGCGCCTATAGGGGGGTTATCAAAGATGGGCCATCGAATATGCTGTCAATCGCATTTTCCCCCGACCGACCCCCGTTGCCATGGCAACGAAATTTAGGACAAAATTGGCTGTAACTCGGCTTGCATAAAAAATATTTGCGGAATTTTTGCGTTTATAAGCGGTTTTCGGGGAAGGGTCATTGAATGCTGCCAATCGCATTTTCCCCCGACCGACCCCCGTTGCCATGGCAACGAAATTCGAAACAAAATTGGCTATAACTCGGCTTGTGTAAGAGATATCTGCGAGAGGAGATTTTTTTGCATCTGTGGTGGAGTTTTCGGAAATGGGCCATCAACAAGAAGTTCACTTAGCTCAGCTGTCACTAGGTTGGGCGGACAGTACCGCCTATATCTGAAGACCAGCGTTCGATTTTTAAAATCCAGCTAGGGGCTTTGAGGAGCGCTGTAAGCTCCCTCAGCGAGGTCTGCATCGAAGCCCTAGCTAAAATTAAATTTGGTACCGGGGTATTGTGACAACGACAATGACAATGACTTTATTTCACACACCTGCGGTTGATCAGCCGAATAGCCAAATAACAGAGATCTGGTGGCAACAATTTCAATTATTTGGCTGATTATCAACTGAGCAAATTCTCATATTTAGTACAGTTTAAACGTGTACTATTGTCTTGTCTGTGGGATTGGGTAGGGGGCGGCGCTGGGCCGGGCCCCCTGGCTACGCCACTTGTTCAAAACAGCTGTAAGCCTGCCGTATAACGTACGGTACCTCCCCAAGCAAGGTTCAGGGCGAAACCCTGACCACAATTATGCATTGTATTAAATTAGCAGGTTACCTGTCGCTTTTCAGTTCAAATCTGCCTATCTTTTAATCAATGACATGAAATATACAACAACAGAGTGCAGAAACCACAAACTTTATATACATATGCAATTACAATTACATATGCAATTTAAAACATGAAATCAAAAAGTTACAAACCACCCAACCACTTGTCAGCAGCTACATTTTGATATGGAATTGAACCAAAACATCAAACTAGGCCTACATGCATAGTTCACTGTCCAAACTCAACGGCAGCGATGAAAAAACGCATGTTATAACAAAGTCATTTCATCGTCATCTGAATTCTTTGGTGGAAAGCGAAAGCTTTTCATTTCTTCATTGACTTCTTTGGCTCCGCTCCCTTTCTGCAACGAATCACAGGTTCAGATAAAGACGCCTATTCAATAACGTCTGCTTCAGAAAATTACTAATTAGCACGTATAATATACCTTTCTTGTTTTAGCAACATTTATTAGGCTAACTTTTAACATTAACTTTTTAAATCAAAATAATCGAAAAACCGCGAGAAAAAATTAAAAACCACCTTAGTGCTAATAATGCGACAAGACTCGCCATCGCACAACCTGCAGCAAAACATCGGGATATCATTCTACAGCGTACAACATATAGGCTAAGTAATAAACGTTTTTAAACGTTTTTTTCTTCCTTTTAGGCCTACGTTTCAAAACGTTTTTTTACTTTCTCAACGTTTTACTATTTTGCAAAAACGTGCAATTTCATCAAAAACTTTGAAAAACAGTTTTGGCACCACAGAAACGAATTAATATGTAGTAGTGATGGTAGTTTACTTAGTGCATGGTGCTATGACCGGAAAATTGGTAACTTGGCCTAAAAAAGTTTGCACAATGCGCAATTTGCGCATTATGCAGAAAATATACAACGTCACGGCATCGTTCTGCCACCACAGTAACTGAAGTTACAAAATTACCTATGTCTATTACTTATAGTGCACGTATAGTTAAACTATGCAATAAGTAAAGTAGCAAATAGCGTGTCTATCAAAACAAGAAGCCCAGCTGTCGCTAAGGTGGGCTGACTACACCGCGTACGTCTGAAGGCCAGCGTCCGACTTGCGGCCGCAGAAAGAAAGCGATAGTAAATTAGTAACTGCCTACAGGAACTCGTCATTGCCCTATAAAACGGTGCCATCGCCGATCCCCAACGACGTACTTTTTACCCAAAGTAGTGCGCAATAACCCTTCAAGGTCATCCAAGGTTGATGATTTTCATTTCATTTTTATAGAAAACTTTTTTATAGTAAGTACGGTAATCTAGCTGTGCTTAACTGACAGTGACAACTAAATGTTAACATTAACCTTGTTCGTGAAAAAGAACCGAAGTAATTAGGTAAAATGTGGACTGTGAAATCAGTTTTGGTGTGCATTCACTAGGCGGCAGCAGGGATTTGCAACTGCATGACTGGTAGCGGTTTGATCCCCAAATCTGTCCTTCTCTTGTGGGTCAGTTAGAACGCCCATCTAACACAGTGCGTCATTGGACCCAACACGTAGCCTAAGCTTATACCTGCCAAATGGCATCTTTCTAAGTCCATCGAACGGTTTAAGCAAAGTGCACAAATGTGACAGACGACAAATTGACAGACAGACGACGTAATGGAAAAATGTGCAGCTACAAACGAAATCTTTTGTGATGTAGCGATTCCGTCCAAAATGTACAGTTTCTGGACAACTGTAACCTTGAAAAGTTGAAAACAAAAACCAAAGTTGCTATTACTGTAAAAGTAATTTTTGGCTTATGGCTCGTAAAATCAAAATCGTGGTAATTTATATGCATCCTAGAGACACTAAACGTCGTAAGACAAGAGGACTGGCTATAGTTACGTGTTAGAAGAAAGTCGTTCATCTCTGACGTTACTTGGACGACTCACACCGTTGCCTGCAGCAGCCCTGCACCAACACAACGTAGGCTACATACGATTATAACGACATCGCGGAGTTTAACCCATCACCAACACAACATACAGTACAAATCATGGAAGTCAACCCATAACAGTTTTTAGGGTGTAGTATCTAAAACTCTTAACACAGACGGACAGGCCTTCGAAGTTACCAAGATGTTCACATGTGCACGGATAGTCAAAAACTTTTGCTGTATTCCACACAACCGCAGGCCTACAGAATCTAAAAAAATCTCTTGGTTTTTATGGGCCTCAGAAATTTACATCTCAACTGACAATGCATGACAACTGAGATATATTATTAAAGTCGTTTATGCAAAAAATAAACCACAAAGTGTCTGAGATTGCAGTATTTAAATATAAAAGCTACAGTTGATGAAAAATGTATCGTTGCAAGTTCAAGCTTACGACTCGTGAGGTCAAAATCAGGGTGTATTCAAGTGCACCCTATTCACATCAGAAGACAAGATGGCCAGCTTACACGTTAGAAGAAAGTCGTTCGTCTCTGACGTTACTCGGACGACTTACACCATTGCCTGCAGCAGCCCTGCACCAACACAACATAGACATCATGGAAGTCAACCCATCATGGGTAAACTTTTCCCTGGTGTAATATCCGTTCACGTGAAAATTTCAATATGAGTTCCCAAAGTGACCAAGTGCTCACGTGCCACGTGTGGATAACCAAAAAACTCCCGATGTATTCCACACATCAGCAGGCGTAACGGAATATCGTGGTTTTTCTACTTAAATCTCGATCTCAGCGGATGGTGACTTAGTGGCATAGCCAAGAAGAGCCCAGGCTTCCCCCAATCCACCAGACAAGACATGATCACACGTTCAAACCGCACCAAATGTGCCAATTTGGTCAGCTGATTCTCAGAAAAATAATTTAGTTTTAAGCTACAATGCACCGAATTTTATTTCGGTTGCGGCTGTGGCTCCGCCGCAGACCCTGCTGGAGAGCTTGCAACGTTCCCTCATAACTTCTAGCTGGATGTTAGAAATTTCACTTCTAAGAGGAGGGATGATAAAGACAAAGAAAAACGAAACAATGAGAAAAATAAAGAGAAGAAACAAAAGAAATGGGATGACATATGGAATAGAAAAAAGAGGAAGAAAGGCGAGATCCCTTTAATTCACATTTCTGGCCACGCCACTGCAGTGACTAAAACTGAGATGTATTATTGAACTCGATATGAAAAAAATCCTAAAAGATCTGGGTTTGCAGTATTTAAAAACAAAAAAAATGAATGTCGTCAAAAAACAATCACACTATTGCTGTAAGTTTAAGCTTACGATTTATGAATAAAAGTCAGGGTGCGTTTAATGGCACCCTGTGGCCCTGCACACATCGCAAGACAAAACGGCCAGCTATAGTTACGTGTTGGAAAAAAGTCGTTCATCTCTGACGTTACTCGGACGACTGGCACCATTGCTTGCAGCAGCCCTGCAACAATACAACGTATATACAATTATATTATAACATCAAAAAGCGTCCATTTGGATATTCTACAATTATTGTTATTAGTAAAAAAAAACCTCTACTGGTTGGCAAGAAATTGCATTCTGTACAGCATACATTTCGTTTTGAGCCACCGTGTATGTACAAAGTAACGTGGCGTCTTGGGTTTAACAAGTTGGGAGCAGAAAGTTGCAATTTTTGGACACAGAACATACGAGTACTGGACAATTTCAATTTTGTTCACAATTTTTCCCAAAATGGGGAATTTTCAGCTCCAAATTTTGTATTTTCGGACTGAAATTTTCTAACAATTTTTTTTCTGACACATTAAAAGTTTTCCCCTACCTTGCCAAGAGCACCACTGACAGGATAGTCTAAAAAGTCAGTGCACGTCAGTCAAATAAAAGCTAGACTAAGCCTTACTTCAAATGCAAATTAATATTTTTTTTGAAAAATGTCACAAAATAATGCAAATTTGTTGCCATTCTCTTGATAAATATTATATTTGTGAACATTTGTTAATCAGCATTTGATACTTTAGAAAAAAGCTTGAAAAAATGTCAAATAAGGTCAATGAATGTTATTGTACTGTACCCCCTTCATGTAGGCCACTACTTTTGGTTGCAGTTGTAACAACAACAAGATGCTTTAGGCCTAAACTATAAAAATACCTGAACCCTTCTTAGTTTGTACCAAAAAAGACAAGAAAGACAATTAAGACGTCCGGCTATAGTTACGTGTTGGAAATAAGTCGTTCATCTCTGACGTTACTCGGACGACTCACACCGTTGCCTGCAGCAGCCCTGCACCAACACAACGTAGGCTACATACGATTATAACGACATCGCGGAGTTTAACCCATCACATGGCGTATTGGCCAAAGGCGCAAACTCATAGACCGAGCCTCCAGCGTATAATATCCAATCAACCGAACGCATTTATTTCAGGTTAAAACGAACTGAGAGCTTTTGAAATAGCTCCATTAAAAACTCATCCTATAAAATAAAAAAACGGATAACCAAGAACTGCAGCTGTACAGAAACTAATCTTATTACCAAATAGTCATTTCTTCGCATATAGGGTGATTAATGTTTGGAATTCATTAACACTCTCAGTAGATTTCTCTATCTGGTTGAACCCATGCCGGCTCAAACTGACTTCACCTCAACGAACTTTGGTGTACACAGAAATGTTTTTTCATCCCCGATTTTTGTGTCACACCACGCAAATGCTAAGCCTACCGATTTTGGATGTACATGGAAGAGAGCTAAAATATCAGTGTATTCGTGTCTCCGCTATCATTTCAGGTTATTTAGTAGTCAAACAGCGTACCGATGTCCGATACACAAAGAAGACCTGCTGACGCACGCGATACTAAAAAAATAATATATAAAGACAAACAATAACAGTATTTGCAATAATAATGATCATCATTAAGCTGAACAAGGCACGCAAGACTGCGGTAACAAGCGTTGTACTGTCGCGCAGACCTAACGAACGAACGTGAAAATAATTCAGCAAACGACTGATTTAGCATCTCGAAGTAGGGGGTAGACGTAGCTGGAGCTCGCAAAAAGTCGCAGTCAAACGACGGATCGTGATAACTGCCAAAGCCATGTTTACCAGATTGAAAAAGAAACTAGCTGTCAAAAAGCAGGGATGGAATTAAAAAATCCTGCGGTGAGGTGCAATTAAAGACGTCTAAATACAGTGCTACCAAAACACGAAACTGTCAAGTGACGCAGTGGCGTAATTGACATCATCATCAGCAGCATCAAAACGACATGATTACAGCTGTGATACGGTACGCATACAGGCATAGGCATACGTTATCATATACGCATAGGCATAACGTACAGTGGCGTATTTAGGATTTGGCAAAGGGGGAGGGCATGGCGAGCGCGCGGAGCGCGAGCCTATAACGGGGGTCTGGGGCGGAGCCCCCAGCGGAGTCCAGGGGCAGAGCCCCTGGTCAGGGGGTCAGGGGGCAAAGCCCCCCTGAAGCTGAAACACTTTTTGCTTCTGAATGTTCAATGGAAACCGCAAATTCGCCCATTTTTCTGAAATTTGGAAACGCAAAAGACCATCAAACATTGTTGAATTTTTCAATTCTTGCTGAAAAATGGCACAAAAACGCACTTTTTCATATAAAGTCACCTGTAAAAAATTTTCATGGTCGGACCAAAGGGGGGGGGTCCATCGCACCGTGGCCTCCCCCTAAATACGCCACTGATAACGTACACTCTTGCCGACTCTCTGCTGGCTTGTATGTCAGATCTGACAATTAACATTAACATCAACACACTAAATTAATGTACTATTTCTACCATGTAATATGTTGTGATAAATAAATTCAAGTTCTCCAAACGACGATTTATCACAGTGTTATTATTCGGAAGTAAAAAAATATAAGCTTACAGAAAAAGGGTTGTACAAAATTTTGTAATCTTCGACACAAAGCATAGTTACACGAATTGTTGAATTTAGGCTTATGCGCCACTGATTTGTTAGCGAAACAAGTAACAATAAACATGGATGTGTTTTGAATTGACTAAGTGACATAAAGTACTGGTTGTAACGCTGCGTGGTAAGAATCTCTGTATTAAGCCACTGGAAGCACTGAGAATAAAATCAACAGAAACTGGCATCCAAGACTTCAATAAACCAAAGGTCTACTGTTTAGAGTTACATAATTCAACAGAATACAACACCCATCACGGATCTATGAACTATTACAACGACTATTACACTGCAAAGCTTACAAATGTTGGAATTCAATGTACCAAAAACGATAAAGCTTACATCAATGTAAACGTAAACCAAAATAAAACATGTACCGTGATGTTATAGCCTACGTTCACCAACTATAGCTATATTTTTTGTATCAAAATGGTTAAGAAAACACATAGGCCTAATTATATTCATTTTTGTTTCACTCCACTTCATTTAGGCCTAACGTGCAATTTAACTGATAAAATTTTTAGCTGTAGGCCTAAACACTTTTTGCAAGCGTGAATAAATATTATTAGTTACGCACAACAACTCTGCATAAATCAATCACTCAGTAGACAGGTATAGACTAAGCCTATAATGATGATCACATTTACGACTCACCCTGTAACAGCCGAGCGCCTAGATGACGACGCTATTGATGCGGGAGGTGACAAAGTCTTAGGAAGATCCAGGCTACGACAGTACACACAGGGCACCATATAGCCCATATAAGTTAAAGCACAACTTTTCAAACTGTCACAATTTTATTTCTATTAAACTTAAATGCTCGCCAATTTTCAACCAAAAATCACACTCGCACCACTGACATTCAAATGATTTGCTATAATGCACCTTCTAAAATTATTACTCTAAAAGCTGACGTTTATGTTTTACGATGTAAAACACAATGGTCGCGTTCTTTTACGCTGAGAAGTAGAACGATTGCAAAAAAACGTAACCCTAAAAATCAAACAAACAATAAACAAAAAAATCAAGCGAGAAGAAGTAAAAACAATATTGTCATATTCCGCAACAAACTCCCCCATGATGCATAACGACTAACTGTAAACGGCTTTGCGAGCTACGTGGAATTCACAAAATATACAGTTTTCGCTATTTCTGTCATAATGACGTAAATGTCAGCTATACCACGTAAGATGAAGAACGCGCTGACTTTTTGACCTTAACCTTTCAGCTTTCAACTGTATGTAGTAAATATAGCGGCATTCAATGAGAGCAATGATTATCGATGCAGCTCAAAGATCGCATATAGCCTATATATACAGCAATTCTCGTTATTCGTGGTGCACTTATTGTCACATGTAGCCGAGTGACTTTTATCGTTGACTGTTGACCTTAAATTGATCCCTATTACACGCATGAACACGCAATACAGTAGGGCCTACTTAATACGAGTATATACAGAAACATAGTTAAAAGTGCAATACAACTGAACATATTTTACAGAGGCCAGATTTACACCCACTTTAAGCTATAAGCTTAGTAGGCTAAGCTGCATGCCTAAATATACGTAACTGAATTAGGCCTAAGCCGCGGATGATGCATTTCACAAGAAATCTTGAGATGCTTATAGCAGGCCGATGTTGATGCTCCAAGGATAGAAAACCCTAAGCTAATTATTTGTGTAATTAAAACCCACCCTATGTGACCACGATAGGCCTACATCAATGTTACGTATGGACGGACGGACAGATGGGTATAGACGAACAGACAGACGGACGGATGGAGAACTTACGGTGACAATACTGCGCCGTGCACTACATGTACATGCACTTCGCGGTAATAGAAGAAGCTGTACTGGACTATTGATACAAAGATGGGGCTAAAAAATAGCGTACTCAGAATTTTAAAAAACCGGATCAGGAGGTTCTTATAGTATTTCAATGTTTCAGCAAGCAAAAGTGTGCAAGATGAGGTCATCGCTGAAGCTAACGTACATTTTAGACGACTCTCTGCTGACTTCGGGTATATCAGATCTAAAAACAATCATGAACGAGTAATTGACGATCATACTAAAAACACTGAAAGAAATTTGGCCAAGCCAACTACAATAAAACCGTTGACTTGAAAAATTCAAGTAGGCCCTAGTGCTGTGCTATGAAAAGAAGCAACGACTTTCGACAGTCTCAGTTTGTTACTCGGAAATAAAAATTATAACCATCAGTCACGCCTATGTGATCTGCATGTAAATTCTAAAATATTTAGGAGAGATTTATCATATTTTTTTCCGACTAACGTAGCACCCAGCAAAACTCAGATCAGACTTTGTTTATCCAACACACTACCATTTTCTCATAAACTGTGTATTCCTATATTATCACGATCATATACCATTTGAGAGAATTATAGATGTAACAGGCGACAGACAGACTTACACAGCACTTCGTCTGGATGCTGTCGAGGCCGACAGAAAAGACGACGCTGCCGGAGGTGCAATCGACCTGCATACACGTCATATCAACGCTGAAAAGACACACTTTTATGAAATAAATTACAGGCAAAATTCAAATAGAATATTCCCCCTCGAAAATCCTAGCAGAAGTAAGCGTGTTGTACTGCCTATATGTTGTATTCCATGCAGCTGAGATCTATGACACGAAACAAATTCGATGGACTTTACGCCGTAATTTTGAGCTTATTGTTTATACAGTATTTTTATGTAGAACAAGAAGCCCTGCTGTCGCTAAGATAGCTGACAGCACTGGTTGTCTGTGACCTTTAGTGTCATCCAAAGTCAATAATTTCCATCTAATCTGACAGGACGTATGCCACTTCCTATTAGTGATTAATAGTAACCTTGGCCGTACATCTCACCGTTTCCGTGATATGGCCAGTTTTCCGCTGAAAAACATACGTTTTTCCTACCCCCTTCATTCAACTCCCAATTTGAAAATTTTCCCCTTTGAGTACATGGCTGACATTTTGCACGCCCAAGTTTCAGACACATGGCTAATTATTTTCGTAAAAAAATTTCCTCTACGCCTTACCCGTTAGCCACAGTACATCCGCTACAAACAGACAGACAAACAGTGAGACAGACGACAACCATGACTATAGTTCGACCGTTACTTGAATACGGTCGGCTAAAAATATTAAATCAGCATATCATTTTTTATTCAAAAATTGCTTGATTTCACACAGATTGCACATCAGCGACCTAACTTAATACATTATAGGCTGAGTTAATGTTCCACTTATATGCAACAACAAATTGGTGACACAATTATCGTATATAACACACGATAAAAGAAATCGTGTACAGGGTGCGGCAAAAAAAGTAGCCCCCTAAAGTTTTTCGCTGTTTTCTCAGCGACGCTTGGAATTTTAATTTGGAATTTTACAAATTTATTTGCTGAAGCCTGTTACATCTAACTGCCAAATAAAATTTGATTCTGTTAAAAAATGACGAAGTTATAGACTTTTTAACATGACCGCCTACCGATTTTTCGGCATTCAAAAATGTTCGTACTAAAAATGCTATTTAATTTTTAAAAACTGGTTACACGTTACTGCCGATGACGTCACAGTGACGTTT
>Ga0209367_1002983_pt1 | contig 22736 bp, 14 predicted proteins | sample WorMetLIZISLAND2_FD_187412 | JGI IMG/M metagenome (GOLD analysis project Ga0209367, IMG submission 187412) | Marine gutless worms symbiont microbial communities from Max Planck institute for Marine Microbiology, Germany - Olavius geniculatus... ... | reverse complement strand
CGTTCTGTTATTGTGCACAAAGGATTTATGAAAAAATTCTGAAACGTCAGGTAAGCGCTTTCGTTGAAATAATGTTGTTTACGATGTTTGAATTTAGCTGGCAAAAACGAATCGAGCGTTCGTGCCGCCGCCATTATGACACAATTTTGGCCACATGCTGTAAAATAACAGAAAAACTCAAACAACAAACCACAAGCAAGAAAAATCCATTAACAGTCCAGTCATCTATGACAATTTATAGTATGAGTAAATTATGTCTAGTGCTTCATCAAATATTTATTTCTGTCACTGCTGCATTTTAATTGCCACTTTCCAAATAAGCATGGCTTAGATTTTTCCCTAGTCTCATTTCCATTATTCCCATAGACTCTTGGGATCGACCAGACCTTTATGTGTCCTCCTTAATCCATCCCACTAAGTAAATGACAAAAAAACTGCCTGCATATCAATTCCCATTTCCAGTAACTTCTAGCTGGAATTTCAATAAACACTAAACAGAGTGACTGGCAAACATTACCGACAGGAAACCAAAGTCCGATGTCACGCAGGTAATGATTGAGAGCTTTGCGTGTTACTCCAGGCTGAACAGTCACATCAAAGTCTTCAGCATTCAGTGAAACGACTGCGTCCATTCGCATCAGATCCATGCATACCCCGCCCTACCAGCCACACATCAAAAACAGAAACAGAAGTTAGTTATCACTACATCCTGCTATAGAGCCAAGTAACAATAAACTTGGCAGTGAAACTATAAAGAAACCTGAGGCCCAGTGGCAACGCTTTTGCCATAATGCCACATATAATACTTTATTGTTGCTGGTGCAGTGACTCAGTGGCAACGACATTGCCATGTCATTCCAATAAGAAGCTCAGTGGCAAATGGTCTGCCACTCTAATAAAACAACAAAACCAAACTAAAGTTTGATCATGCGTTAACCTAGTCTGCAAACACTAATTTCGTAGTCATTGTAACTAGGCTGTATCCTTATAGGCTTCAAAGGGATAAACCACTTGTTCAATAATGCACAGTTAATAAACTATTAAAATCTGTAAAATTAAACCTTTATTAACTAATTTGCTGACGTTCTGACAAGAGCAAAAGCAGTTGCCAAGTGTTGACTAATCAGCAAATACATGTTGCAATTTGATGAATATGTCTGCTTTATTAGTTAGTGTTTCAACCTACGAGTTCATTCAATGAAGAAAGCATTATTTCTGTGTAAATGCTCCAAGCATAATTACAGCCAAACAAAGGTCATTTGAAAACAAGCATAACATCAGACGGAATCTGGTGCACATACTGCAGTGGGAATGACACCGCCTTCCAAACCAGTTCCTGTGCCGAATGGAATAACAGGCACATTGTTGTTATAGCAGAGCTGAACACAGGCGCTCACTTGCTCAGTAGACTGTGGAAACACTACAGCATCAGGTGACTTGTCTCTGTGACATATACCACAACATATATGTTCATCAGTCTCAACTTCACATCAACTGTGCATTCTACACACTGGCTTCTAAACATGTCATGCAGGCATGCTAAGGTTAGGAAAAAATGCACCGACATAGCCAGGAACTTATCTTGGGGTGCACTCTTAAGACCAAGAATGTGGAAGCAGGTTTTGGGAAAGGGCAGCAAGACCCCTCCCTACCAGCTGGGGAGTACTGTAAGCTTTCCAACAAGATTCAGGCTGCAGATCCCTAACCGCAAATGCATTTTAAGTGCCTTCAGAGTACAGAAAATGTGTTTAGTGGCTGCAAGTGATGTTTCCAAATAACTGTCAAGCTGTTGATAAACATAACTACTGGTACTTCTTTTGGGGTGCAGCCCCCTACTGCCTATGCCACTGAAAAAATGAGTATGATTCCTCCTTCCCCATCTACTCTCCCACCTTCTTCTCCTCTCCCTTTCCCACCCCACTTGTTCTCCTTCCCTTTCCCAAACTCTGGCTAGATATATGAGGAATGCTAAAAGCTGCCCCAGTGGCATTCAAGGTACAACTTCAATCACTAACGGATTGCCACGTTTTTTAACATCAGAAATTGTGTCTGAAGTCTGATGATAACAATTTTCCATTGTTGCAAGGAGTCTCAAGAACTCAAAGATGCAACTGATTGTGTAAAAATAGTGTCAACGGACACAAATGCATTACATTGACAGAGCAAATGAGCAGGCTAAAGAAAGCACTGTCCACCATTATCGGATTGTCATCATCTTTTTCCATTTCAGAGATATTCACAATCAAGCTGTAAAGTTGTCCAAGTTGTGTCAAATGTTGGACGTTTTTGTCCCCCAGTTTTTGTTGAGGAGGAGGAGTGCCTGTAATTCTGGACATTGGGACAGTGGACATAGTTTCTAAAATTGCATCCATTTCCAATTATGTAACAAGGTTTTATGGCAATGGGCTGAGGGTCCTCTGAGATCTTGCACCAAAGCAGAAATAAAACACAATGGCCTGCATTTACACTGCATGTAGGGGCAGCCACAAGAATACCGTGGCCTAAGTTGTGACTTATGTAAAGTATTATAACTCTCCATAATCCGTAAGTCAAATTTTTCCCATCAATGACTCTGTATAAACTCCTCTTACTGAAATTATTCATCTTCACTCTAAACAGTGCAAAAATTTGGACGTTAAATGAGCATGAACTTAAATGAACTTACACTTTTTGATTGTGTCTAATTATTTTATGCTACGTTACCTTGTCTAAATTACATTTCTCTTCTGTTTTGCTATTTTATTATATGCGTTTGTCACATATTTTATTAAATACTGTGTTACTGTGTTATGAATAACAGCTGCAGACAACCACTAACTGTAAGTAAGCAAGTAAGTAAGTAAATTAATATAGTGCACAATATTAAATAAACCCCCCAAGTGCTGTGCAACCTTAGACCTCTCTGTATTGCAACTTGCAAGCCAATCCACATAAAAGCCAAAAGGCTTTAAAGACCAAGTCACACGAAAAAATGATATTGGTTAAATCTGTGTAGAATGTAATGCTAATTAATAATATGCTGATCAGTTGAAATAGAAACATCGCTTTACATAAATTTCAATAAAAGTAATATTGTGCGAACGAAATGATGACGTCACCTACTACGCTTTGTTTATAGTGTGTATTGCAGTGTGCAATAAAGTTAACATGCCATGAGCTGGCTGTAACGTCGATACAGTGCACGCTTAGAGAGGGGAATGCGCTTGCATTCCAGAAGCAAAAGTTGGAATCTGTCAGCGATTGGCGCAACGGAAAGGGCATACAGTTGGCCTACTTCCGGTCTGACAGCGACTTTTTGAAATTCTGTTGAACAGTTTTGTCACATTTGTCCACTTAAAACTTTTTTGTTACAGTATAAAGATAATACTGGCAACAAGAAAGTTAATAAATATTGACAAATTAACACTTGTTTAAGCCAATTAGCTCTTTATAACAGTTACGTAAACTGATGCAACTTGGCTTTTAAATAGATATAAAAATTCATGCTCTAACTTTGAACCGTTTTATTCCAAACCTGTAACCTCCATCCAAAGATGCAATAGCAACAAAATCTAGTGAAAATGCATCAGATGCATACCATAGATATCGTAGAAATAAGCAAATAACACTGTACCGATGATATGACTCATCATGTCCATGATGTAAACGCACAGACTTGGCTGTTGAAACACCTTCACTGCCCACAATGGACCTCAATTCTTCAATGAAGCCACCAGTGACTGATGAAAACTTGGACACATTCTAACACAACAAACAGAACGTAATAACTGGAACAGTTTACGTAAGTCACAACTCAAGCCATAATATTACTGAGGTGCAGACGGCTGGGTGACAAGCCATCTAGGTGACAGACGACTGGGCAACAGACCACCTGGGCGACAGACATATGGGCAATATCGGTACATGCACTAAAGACAAGTGGGTGACAGACATTTGGGCAACAAGACAACGTGACGCAATTACCATTTTTGTAAAATAAATTAATTAAACTAAAATTAAACATTCATTTTATGACCAGTTGTATCAGGAATATTCATACCAAAACTTATTAAAATTGGATCACTTTTCTTCAAGTTATGATGACAAAAATTTTGGTGTGTTTTTATGCCCCGCAGTGTATGAATATAAGGCATTGGTGACGACATTTGACAGAGCTCCCACAATGACGAAAGAGAGGTACCAGTAGTTAGCATCTCCACTGCTCAGCCGTTTATAACAGTAAGCAATTAGCTTCTGCACTAGTTCACAAACAACATCAAATATAGGTTCTGCAGTATAAAATAACATGCCTGGTTTGCGTTTCAGTATCTTACTAAAAGCCTAAAACTAACAGTGTTATAAAAAATTGGATTAGGCCTATAGATATTATACAAATCTTTTAAAGCCTATGTAAATGCCAATTTTCGCTCAGTCTAGTCTTAAATCTTAAGTCTTACTTACTTTAGTTAACCACAAACGGAAACAACATTTTGCGGACATATAGGCCTATGAGGCAATAAAAGTATGGCCGACCACTGGTCGTTTATTTTTGCAGATCAGTGATTTTAACTTTCTATATAATTTCCACCGATCAGTGATTTTAGCCTGGAAAGTTAGTTTCACCGATCGGTGATCGTAACTGGCCCCATAAAAACGTCCAACATTTGACACTCATATTGGATGACTTTAGACTGATTGTAAATATCTCTGAAAAAAAACAAAATATTATTTAAGCTCAAAGTGCCGTATCTCGAAAACAAAATGTGAAGGTGGTTAAAATTAGAGCTGTCAAGGCGTTAAATTTTTTAACGCATTAACGCAGTGCGTTAATTTTTTAATGCATTAATTAACGCGTAAATTAACGCATCCAGTTCCGTCGAAATGGAGAGTAGGAGGTAAATTACCCCGGGCCCGAGACGTTTATGGGACCCGCCTGTAGAATATAAAAAGTTAAAAAAATTAAAAAGTTAAAAAACACATATAATTTTTATTTTTTAAACGAAAGCGCCTCCTACTGCTGCCAAGCCGCGGCTGTCCACAGGGCGTCAGTACCCTGACGGCTTCGTCATGTACGATGCTGACCAGCAGGCGGTCTTTGCATGGCCGATGATAGCGCTCGTCCGTTACCATCCATACCCAATGGGTCGACAGAGCGATGCCGTGGCCCGGCACCCATGCACCAGACGATTGTCCAGCTTCACCCTGATGCGATGGGCTCCATGCAGTCCACCTGCACGTGCCACACACACCCCAGACTGCCACCACAGCTAGCTGCCAAGGTACGCAGCGTCGGCACCAGTCCCAACGGTCAGTACAGCTGGGGAGGGATGGGAGAAGGTACGTCGACGTCGAGCCCGCTCTACAGTAACAGTGAACGGCCGTACTCGTCGCCTGACGACCAGCATCATTACTTCGTGCTGGATACAGTTTAGTTACTTGATTTCATTCGATTGTCATATAACCGCAGTTTAATGGAATATCCGAACTTTTGCTGCACAGAATTTAGTAACTGAATGAAATACATTTGCACATGTGCGTTAATTTTTTCAACGCGCGTTAATTTTTTCAACGCGCGTTAATTTTTTCAACGCGCGTTAATTTTTTCAACGCGCGTTAATTTTTTTAACGCGCGTTAATTTTTTTAATGCGCGTTAATTTTTTTAACGTGCGTTAATTTATTAATGCATTAACGCATTAATTAACGCGTCAACTGTGACAGCTCTAGTTAAAATGCTATTTCCACTACAACTCGAACGGCTGTTTCAACAACCAAGACTCAACAGTTAAGGCGTGACTTCGGTAGGTCAAACGGTTGACCGTGGTTACGTTTGCGCAACCAGTCGTGATTTCTGATAGCCGTTTAAGCTAACCGACGAACAGTGTTCGCCAAACAAGTCAACCGATGCTAGTAGCTGTTTACCATAGATATATACATTAAAAATTGCTGTTTACGCTTTTAGTTTCGGCTGTAAAGCTATTAATAGAATATCACGACGCCCGCCAGTTACGACAGGAAATTCCAGAGTTACTAGTTTTGACCAACGAGTTTTTGACTCATTGCAGCCTGGGGTGGGCGTGGTCTGGCTGCATAATTAGCGTTTCGTAAACATTCGCGATTTTGGTCGCTTGTCGTGTGAACCGACCGCCGACCAATGAATGGGCAGTAGACACGTTTACGCCGTTTGACATGTTTGGCCTACCGAAATCACGCCTTTAATTGACCACCCTGCTTCAACGATTCAGGAGACACTAAGTTTACTGCCAAACACAAACAAAACAGCAATAAGCTAAAAATGCTGAGACAGAACAGGATTAAGCCTACTCTATTGTGCAAAAGATTCATAATGATAAATCAAACGCCGCCTCCACAAGCCTTTAGACGAGGGGGCGTTGCCCGTCTGTGTAAACAAAACAAAAACTCCTGAATTATGACATTACATCATAATAACATGCGTTAAATATCAACCTTCACAAAAGCCAATTGTTTTCGCAACAAAAGCCTGACGCCAATATTACTCAAAACTCGTCCAAACGTTTGCATATCAAGCAATTATAACTCACAAACATCAAAATTACACATACCGCTGTGCCTACGTGTCCGAAAGTCGGACTGTCGGACGTCTATTCTATATCTGTCACTCGAGGTCCGAAAGTTCAGTAAATAAAGTGGAAAACTCATTACTTCAGCGAAGCCATGCTCAATATGCCCACCAGCAAACTAGCTGTCATTGTCAGAGATCTACTCGACGTCTGGACGTCCGGCAGCATTACAGGTTTTGCCCGTCCGTCGATCTGTCTGTCCGTTTAAGAGGGAAAACCCGTAAAGAACGAAACAAGAAAGTTCAGCTGCCGCTGTTGAAGACGCGCTATCCTATACAGTTCCTGTCGCAGTACTGACCTTCAAGGTCATCCAAAGTCGATGATTTTTATCTCATCTGAAAGAGCTTATTTTATTCTATAGTGCTCAATAACAACATTGGTCTTAGCCTTTCTCTCACCGTTTCCGAGATACGGCCACTTATAGCTTAAAACTTTCTATTAAAAATTGTGTCCAAACCGCTGCAGATAAAGACATGGTAACTATTGTCAGCGTATTGAAAGTCGCCAGCGCTTTATCCGTTAGTACCATCGCCTATATGACTTACTGTTCAGCCACAATACCGCACGATTTGCATATCATGATGCGTTATGACCCTTCAAGGTCATACTATAGGTCAATAATTTTCATGTTATTTAAAAGCCATATGCGACTTCCTATTAGTGATCAACAGCAACCGAGGCCCTATCTTGTACCGTTTAGCCACAATACATTCGTGACAGACAGTCGACGACGAAGACAGATGAACAGACGACAACTGTGCCATGGACGCCTACAGCATAGGCTGAACTGTAGCGCGTCAAAAATGGCGTGAAAGTCTCTTAGGACAAATAGTAACAATTAATTTTCAGCTCAAAAGGTGAACAAGATATATTATTAGATTGTGACCAATTTAATGTACTCTTCACGCGCATCATTTTCTTTTGTATTATTTTAAAAGCTTTTTCGTTTCTTTCGGCTAATTGTATTAGAGACCCGGCGTTTAATTGAGACCCGTTTAATATTATACTAACAGTGACTGGCGTCGAGGTCGTTACTGAAAATTGTCTATTCGAAGTTTATAAAATATTGCCAGATTATAGAAACTGAGATGAAAAAGTTTCCAATAATGGTCGATGACACTATTTGCCATTTGTCTTGTTATACCTCAACGCATGCGTCTGTCTGGCACCGTTATGGAGATATGGTCGTTTGAAGTTCTTCTAAAAAGGCTCTTCCAAGAACAGAAGTCAGTCGTTGGTTGTCGGTCGGTCCTCAATATTAGACTGATCTCATATACTCCGCTTCGCTACGTTAGGAACGTAGCGCGCAAGGAGTAAAAAATCAGGCAGACGGCCGCATATAGACGCAGCAACGTGAATGACGAATAGGCTTTCAGAGCTCTCGGTTTATTAATGCTTCCATCCATGCCACTGTGCAGTTGCAGCAGCAGGCGTGGCAGACTACTGGAGTCAGTGAGAATAGGCGTCGATACACCGTAGAGACCTACATACGAAGTTACAAACGGTTGCTTGCACTCACGGAACTGCAACTGCAGCAACTGCACGTTAGCTGCAGCAGATACTGCTGCTGCTTCTACTGTAGCTAGTGGTGATGCTGGTATTTACGTAACCAGTCTTGTATTCTGCACGTTATTTCTTTTACTAACTCTACTTCTTTGTGCATGTCTCTGTCGCGACAACTTTCGGTATGCTAGCCTAATTCTACTCTATATGTTCTTTTTTAGACCGCCTGTGTCTCTCGTTGGGATTCCGAAATCGAAAAACAGGCGTCGCCAAACCAAAATTGGTGTAAACGTTCCACAGGTCTACCAGTTTTTAAGCTCAAAAGTTCAAAGGTTAGGCGCACGGACGGCCGTTGAGTATGTCTGTTCGTAACGCATGTATTGTGGCTAAACGGTACGACATAGGAGGTCGGCGATTGTACCATTGGACAGGGCGATGACGAGTTCCCAAAGGCTGTCTAATGTCAATAGTAACCACATCGCTTTCTCCAGCGGTTTGTCTACAATTTTCAACGCAAAGTTGCTACCTGCAGCTAGTAACCCACGTGCGTTAAATTACCGAATCGTGTTCTATAGTGTTGATTGTAGCGTTCGATAGTAGCGTTAGCAGCGTGTCTGGAACTGTAGTCATCTCTGCATAATCGCTTTCTCTCCGCGACCGTAAGCCGGACGCTAGCTTTCGGATATAAACGATGCGGTCAACTTATCCTAGCAACAGCTGGGCTTCTTGTCTGGTTTTTCTATGCTAGCTTTTACAGTGCACGTTTTTATGTGCGCCGTCTCTGAGTGTTGTAGGCCTACAGAGAAGCGTATTGGACCTGGCTGGTGAATTTTCGTGTCCAAGGCCCAAATGTGTGCTTTACTACTGTTCCCCGTAGCAAATTTGTGGTTGCGTTTTTGTTCCGATTATAACTTGTGTGCTGATGGTTGTATGTGTATTGCATGTAGGCCAATAGCTGAAATGTCGATCACGGCGCACGCGATGCATCACCAGCACACTGGTTAGTTAACACGCAGCAGCTGATCAATATACAACAACCTTATTTCACGTTGGCACTTGTACTGCCTATGACTACCAAAATGTTTATTGTTGGATAACGTGTCGATCGATAACACACGACTTATCCCAACATTCCTGTTGTTTAACAATTAACATATTCGTAGCCGTCGTAAATTAACAAAGAATCTTTTCTTACTTAGATAATTATTGTATTGATGATTGTATAGGTGCCGGATGAATGCAGTTGTAGAACTGACGCTGTAAAGGCGTAGTACTATCACGCCAAAAATGCTGCGCAGTGCATTACATAAAACTTCATAAACTATGTCGGCCCGTTGCCAGTGATAGACGGACGGACGTACAGACGTACAGGCAAGGCACGTACTGCGGCCTATTAGGAAGACCGCGCAGTAAAATTGGCACATTTTTATGGGGCACTACGTTACACTGCACTGTATATGTTATGACGTCACGGAGGCAGCTTTAAAGCTTTTAAACGAGATTTCTGCTGTTGCCGTTTCTGTGCTGCTGCGCTGTTATCGCATTGCGGTATGTCGGTAATATGAAACGGAGAAGGAGGCCAGGAAGGAAGACAGGAAGTAGGCCTATATCGACTGAGAGCTGCTAACTCAGCGGTAAGCTTGCATCGTAACGATAAACTCGTGTGCCAGCAGCAGCAGCAGCAGCGGAACATTTTGAGATGCCAGCGCCGCTGTAATCGAGTTAACGTGAAGACTGCAGAATTACAGATGCCTCCTCTCACCGACTTATAACGATTGGCCTAAAATATAAGCTTTTTACTTATTTATTTAGAATTTATAAATTGCATTTTAGCTGCGATTACGACTAAAATTCAGTTTCCATCTAACGCAACGCACGCAACGTAAGTGACGTAAGACAAGTAGGCCTAATGAGCAAGGCTCACGTGACGCGCGACAACATTGGTGCTGCCTCTTGGGAAATCAGTGTACAAAGTGCAATGAAAGAATACCTAAATTTGAGACCTCCGTGCGCAGGAGTCCCTGAACCTAGGAGGTTGAAACTCAAACAGTTAAAATCCACGTTCTGTGCTACAAATTTTATATGCGGGTTGTCCTGGTCTATCTGTAGTAATTTTGATGCAATTCACTGTCGAAATATGCATCGCAGCTTAAAATTGCGGAAAAAACATTAAACGTTCGCTTTTTAGATTTCAAGGTCACCAATGTCGGTACCCTTTACAGGCTAGTCAGCAGTACTTGTTACGGTAAGCAGCAAGTCTATGTCTATCTGCTACCGTTTGCACGCTTAATTAAGGTTAGTTAGTTAGTTAGTTAGTTGCGGAAATGGATAAAGCGTCCATTCCAAATCACAAACGCCACAGCTGTTGCCCAAACAGATGGGTATTGAATCCGATAGTGAAGATAGCGAGTGACAGTGATCAATCGCAAATGGACGCTTGTAGACTATTTCACACACGTGGTTCGTCGACGGCAATAGATCAATCGCCAAACGTCGTTCTGGTCGGTGGAAACTTAAAGTGAATATGAACAGAAATCGCTTATAATAAAAAGGTACTTATATTTGCCGCTCTCGTACGAAAAACTCCTTAAACCTAGAGGGCCAAAATTTAAACTGCTAATATCCACGTTCAGAGCTAAAATTTTAGTACGCAGGTTGTCTTGGTCTATCGCCTGTCATTTTGGCGCAATTCACTCTTGAAATGTGCACCGCGACCCAAAATCACAAAAACACTCTGAACCATTTATTTTGGGGGTTTAAAGTCATTCAGGGTCATCGATGTTGATACCACAAAAAGCTTGTCATCAGTGCTTGTTAAGCAGCATGTCTATCAATATCTGCAACCGTTTTTACGCTAAACGAGCCAACAGCGTTAAAATGTTTACTTTTCGCCGAGGTGCAAAATGCTGCAAAAACTCGCCATGAATCAAATGTCTCTGGAAACAAGTTTTTGGTCGTGGGACTTCTATGACGTCGGAAGTCGGTGCCTATGAATCCTATGTACTGAATCTTATAGGCCTATCGTTGACGTCGTGTTGCAGCTATGAGTGACAGCAACCGACGCCCGACGTCTGCCAGCGTGCGTTACAGTCGCTCTTTACACACAAGTCTACCTGCCGTTTCATTCAGCGCTTTGGAGACCAGTGACCCTACTGCCGTGCCAGACCTAGCACAGTTACAGCTCGCACGTCTTCACTACCCTATGACGAACTATCTTCGCTACCCAGGTAGTTGCTGAGGTGTAAGGTCACTAACATGGCTAACTGTGTGAGTTTTCAATTCGATTTATGCTTGTGTTTTACAGCATTTCTGATGTGCGTGCGTTGTTTTTCAGGTATAGGTCTACTTGACACGTGTAGCCGGTTTTGCTTTGAGCCTCATGTTAGTCACAGTTAGCACTTTTCTGAACATTTTAAATAAATAAATAAATAGTCGTTCTAATAGGCCCTAATGGTATGCTCTTGTTCTCGACCCTGTTTAGCTTTCTTATTACTTATCAATGCAATTTTGTGAGTAGCTTATTTCTGCATCGTCGCAACAATCGTCATCCTCGTCTGCTGTTTGCCTCACTCGATCGTCTTTCTGAAAGTCTACACTCGGCGATTTTGTTAATTTTCGTCACTATCTCGAGCCATCTTTTGATCTGATAATTCTCATAATTTTGTGTAGGTGTAGCCAGCAAGCTGCTGCTGCAGAGTACGGCGTCGGCTGATGATGATGAAGCGGGTGCGTTGGATGAGACGAAAGCTCGACGCATTCACCACGCGCTGGAGCAGATTCGCTCACAGGGTCGTCAGGATGCCTCAGTCAGCGACCGGCGAGCACTGCTCAATGAACTGCACTCCTTCGCCAACACTCTCAACGGTCTGCGTGTGCTCGCGAATTATGATTATCCGTCCCATTGCTATAGCATAGTATGGGACAGATTATAAAATCACTTCTGTCATTCTGTCTGTCCGTCTGTAAACGCTCCTACGGCCACAATTTTGATTCAATCTTGATGAAATTTTGCACAGTGATTCGGGCCCGAAAAGTAAGATCAAATTTGTTTGGGATAAGAATCTGATAACTCCTTCCCCTATTTTACCCCGATTTTTAAAAATTTGCATTACGGCCTATGGGGACTTCAAAGCGGTATAACTCGGTCCCCGTAAAAGATAATTGTGCGCTATTTTCTGTGTCGGGCAATCTAACGGTGTCATTTGCTGTCACAGCTGGGACGTAAACAGGCACACCGCTCGATGTACTAGCCCCGTATATCCGTGGTCTCGCAATGTAAACTACTGTGCGACTGAGGGCTAAGAAAACGAAGATCAGCGTCGCTCTGTAGGTCGTGCGGCTGGGGAAGGACAACATTTCTTGTTATCGTAATGGTGTGCATTTTCAGTGTTGTAATTGTCAAAAAATACCATATTGCTATGTAGGCCTACGATGTGCGTTTTTAAAACTTGAATGCACCGAAACTTGTTTTCGGTCGAGGCTCCGCTGAGAAATGATACACAATAACCCATCCCTTTTTCATCCCCCGTCGACGCGTTTGGAACTTTAGAACGTCGGCCAAGGCGCCAACAGTACCGCCACTTCTTTTTCTACAAATTAAAAAAATAAACACTGCATGAATTTTTGCCGTACAATTTGTGTTGCGAATTTGCTGTAGACTTCTGACTTCTTGTGGACTAGTCGTACAACTTGTTGTACAACAAATCCACAGTAAGTGGAATGTATACTTATCTCTGTCGTTTGCAGGTCTGGACGTGCCGCAGGCCCCGATGGCGACTTCGACCTATCATCAGCAGCCATACGGCGACCGCTTGGCTCAGACACGAGGCGACTTGAAGCTGCTTGAACAACTTGTCAGTCAGACGTTTCACTTGCAGCCGCAGCAGCTGTCAACGCTAGTTTACGATGATTTCACCGACCAACAACAACTTACTTTTGTATTCTGTCTTCTGTTCTACTGTTGTTGTGCGGCCGTTCTTATAATCCGCATTACGGATCTTGCCCGTTTGTTTGTCTGTCAGTCATGTAAGGACGGCTTACTTGGAAACAAAAATACGTGAAAAACATGGTCAACCTGACGGTGGTGTGCGAATTCCTTTAAAGATCAACTAACTAACTAACTGGTTGACTGATTGCGTAGCTCGAACCAGGCGGACGGCCGCCTAATATGTCGGTACTAGGCATGTTTTTTTTATTTAATGCTGCCATTTTTCACGAGTGTAGTGTTTGAGTAAAAACCGTAGGCCTAGTGGAAAAATATTGACAGATTTCAACAAGTCGTCGCCGGGAGCGCTTTCTGTCTATCAAGCGGTGATGTTGGATCAAATCGACGCAAACTAAGATCGCCAGACCTCTGACGGCTCCGTAAAACACTCTGCTGCCAGGATGTGTAAGTTTTCCACTAACGTGAAAAGTACACCCTGGTTGAAGATGTTAAATAAGATACTGATAAAAAAATTGGCGAAATTCAACCAACGAGAATGCCGTATCTCACAAATAGCGCACAGCAGAAGCAAAATTAGGCTGCTGTTAATTGCAGATGAAAAGTCGCCCACGCGCTTTCGGTTGTTGCCAAAATCAATGACCTGGTGCGTGTTGGTGTATGAGTATATAGGAGCCTGTCGCTGAAGAAGTGCTGCGAGGAGGAGTAGGCTTACCTAGTGCAGGTGTGGTTGAGTTTGTTCCGACTGTCAGCACGTCACAGGCAGAACTCGCGTGTCGCTGGGCCGAACAGCGACGTCAAGCGCTCGAGGTAAAAAAAAACTACACGCACCACCAACTAGAGGCAGTTAGACTAGATGACAATGACAACGAGTTTCAGCCGTTTTAATTATTGTACGTTTTCTCGTCGAATTCAGTTTTTTTCCAGCAGCTGCGAGAGTTTAAATTGCGACTAGATTAGAGCTCAATAAGTAACTGTTTTGAACGGCATATTTAGGAAAGCCTTACCCTGCTTGTTTGAAAGTAAAAAGTCTAACAAAAAGAGAAAGGGGAAGAGTGTAGACTAGACCTAACGCAAAATATGTACACCTGCCGCCCTTTTCACATTTTTAAAATAAATATGCCACTGACTATATCTATAACACGGAACAAAAATGGTCATATTTCTGGACACATCAAATCATAGCAAAATGACATCGTGTTTTCTGATGCTCAGTCGTTGTCCTTTGTAGTGCAGACAGAGCGCGGCCATGCAAATAAAGCTTATACGTCTCCATGACGGCTTCGCGAGTGAAAAGTGTAGGTTTGCTCGTTTGTGTATGTAGCAAGAGCTGCAGATGAGACGTGCAAATGAAGCTGCGTACAGGGGCTACTGGCCGGCGACTGCATCACACCAGCTTAGCACTGTCACGGTTGGTCCGACGTCACTTTCAGCGGCGCCGTGCGCTAAAATGGAGGCAGGAAGTTGCAATTTCCAAAAAAAAACAGCTGCAAATTTTGGAAAAAAAGATTATGGGTGTTCTAAATTTTAGTTGTGCTTTCAAATTTATTTAAATGGAAAAGGGTATTTTCAGTTTTAAATTGTGTGTTTTTTGGAACAAAAATTTTCGACAGGTTGAAATTTAAAAGGTTGCTGCACCCTGACACAACGCCACTGGTCATTACGTCTGTCTCCAATCACGTAATAATGATATATGAGCCCTATAATTTATATAGCGGAAATCTTCAAAAAGTCTTTGATGCTATTTTCTGTTAACATTCACCAATAACATCTTATTTCATGTTTCATGTAATTATTGCAAATAATTATTTAACTGACGTTTTGTGTAACTTTTAATAACTTTGTATACTACTGTACAGGATGTGGCAAAACTATCTTCTAAAATTGTTTGCCATTTTCTGAGCAACTGCTTGAACTTTTGATGCGAAATTTCACAGACTTAATATCTGTTCGTTCGTTCATTCATTGGTTAACGCATAATTCTTGTACAGGACACATTGTCGTCACAGCCTCATCGTCATCTTGTCGACCAATATGACGCTTGGAACTCTGCACTTCAGCCGGTTCACTACCCACCGGTAACAGTCTAGGACTCTTAAGTAGCCTAGTCTGTTGCTTCAGACACTGCTACAAAATGTTTGCACCCATTTCACCTCCGCTGATAAAGGAGGTTTAACTGTAAAACGGCCTACTAACAGAATTTGACCGTACGTTCGAATGTCTGTTTGTTAGTTGGATTACTCAGAAAATCGAGTAAGGTATTGGTTCGATTTTGTGCACAGTTTGGATATGGCTCAAGAAAAAAAACACGTTGAATTTTAACGGCAATTTAGATTTTTTTTCTGGATTTTGGATCATTATCCCTGGAAGATTTTTACCACCATGAGATGGCGCTTAAACTGACACTGTGCAGTGTGCATCCCAAGCGAATTTTGACGAAATTTTACGGAGGGCGGATAATGGCCTAAAGACGACTTTCTGAATCTGGATCCAGAAATTTTTGAACGAAATTTACAAGGCGGACGAAGCCCAACGAACAATATTACCTGATAAGTTGTACTGGCCATGCAGGTGGCAACACTGTAAGTTCCGGGCGGAGTTTTGAGATGTTTGATCGCTTCTAGCTGTTTGATAGGCTACGTTGAATGCGACGATGTCACGTGACTGACAGGTGGTTGACGTGGGCGCTGGAGTGACGTACACACCCAGTGCTTCACTGACACCGGGGTCAGGCGTCACTGCAGCTACGACGAGTGGTCGTCATTCAGCGTCCAGCGACTGGGCGCCGCTGCAGTCTTCGCTACACAGCCTCGTACCAACCGTAAGCTCATCACACGTTTTTGATCACTGTCTCACTAGCATAGGGCCTACTACCACAATGTATGATTTTTTTATACCGCGATACCACAAACTAACATGAGGTGTTTTATTTCGGAAAGTTTTACATTATTTATGAAACTCTGTCCGTCACTTCTTTTGTTGAACGTATACACCTCGTAGGGCCTACACTCGGTACCGTAATTTCTTTTTCTGTCGGTAACCGCTTGCAAATATAGGTGTATTGGTAGTGTAACGGTTTGGACGCTGGACTCGCGATCGTGAGGTCGTCGGTTCGATTCCTGGTCGGGCCGCTATCAAGTTAATACTTGTATTTGGATGGGTGACTGTCTGCGGACAGGTGAACCATCTCGGTACATAACCAACACCAAGGTCAACTCAGCCCTCTCTCTCTCCGGGGTAGGTAAATCGATTAACAGCCTGTCTGGATGGGGTTATGGTGGGGCGCATTTACCCGTGTCTGTGATCCCGTGTGGCAGGTGACACTCCGTAGCTCTAAGACCAATTAACCACGAAGAGCTAGGATACCATACCATTTACCATTACCGTTTACCATAGACGTCCATCAACAGGAGTAATTTCAATCGTGTGTGGTGTGCGTGCGACGTGAATCAGACGGCGACGTCGTCGAGACCACAGATGTCAGAAGCGCGTCGCAAGGTCAGACAGGTGCTGTGCAAGTCCAAGGGCGACCCGCATTTCTTCAGCAGAAGCAGCAGCGACGCCTCCTACTGACGTGCAGTTACGATGATCAGTTTCAGACAGACACTGTGCGTCGTCGTCTGTGTGCTCAGCCTGGTTGAGTCGTCTGCATTGAGATCAGAAATATGGTACTACGAGTAGCACGACAACTCGTGAACGTAACGTTTCTGACGTTTCGCCGTCCGTTTTCAGTTGCTGTGTATGCGGCCGCATTACAGGTGTTGCCCGTCCGTCTGTCCCGCGCAGCAGCCTAACTCGGAGAACAAAGGGCGCAGGTAAGCCACAATTGGATGTGAACGTTTTCAAGGGCAGAAGAACCGGTGTGTTAATTCTCGGTTTTGTTTTGCAGCTCTATCGGTGGGCGGACGGCCGCGCAATTTGGCAGCATTGGGCAGACGTATTTTTCTAGTTTAGGTTGGTTTTGTGTTTCACAGCAATTTTCTTTGTTGTTTCGATCGACTACGACTGCTTCATGTAAGTCGCTGCTGTTTATGTTCCTTGTCAACGTAGCTACGTCACCGGTATTAGAAGTGTAGATTTATTGTCGACTCCGGACTCAGATATAACCAGTCGCTATTCTGCAGTGCACAAAGTACCACAATAAAAAGTTAATCCCTAAGTTTTTGACATAACTGTATTAAATATTGACCTATTTTAAAAGTTCTTCTATTGACTTACTCAGCAACGGATTTGCAATTACGCGTTCGTTAAGGAACCAGTCAAACGCGTCGCCACACTGCCTTGTGAAAAACGAACAGCTTTATAATAAGCGAATTACAAGTTTTTACAATTTTATAGCTGACTATATTTCAGGACGCGGCTATAGGACGCAGTGACATTTTTTACACGCGCTAGCGCGTATTAGCTACAGTAATTCTGTCCGTCTGTCACGACCCGGTACCGATCTAAGACCAAACAATGAAGTAGAGACTTTGAGGTTTTGCATGTATGATAGCTTAGGGTCTCTAGTATTTCGTGACAAAATTTAATGCTGCTGGGTGAAGGGGGTCTCCACGAACGAAAAGACGAAAAAGAGGTTATTATTCTACAGCTATTTGCTCGTATAGCGTGAAAATGGTTGCATATTGGCACAGACATACTGTTTATCATAGCAAGCACTGGCGACAAGCTTCTTAGGAATGTCAACATCGATGACCTTAAATGACCTTGAACTCTCCTCCTTCCCCCCCCGAAAAAATAAGGGGCTTTAGTGAATTTTTCACGATTTCTGACTGCGACACACATTTCAAGAGTGAATTGCGCCGAAATGGCTGGAGATAGATAAAGACAACCTGCACATGAAATTTTCAGCATTGAATGTAGATTTTAGCAGTCCAAGTCCTGACCCCCTACGTTCAACGAGGCCTGCGCACGCGGGTGTCGAATTCGGGCACCCTCCAAAAAGTGGTGATTTTGTGCTATTTGCTTGTCTAGCGTAAAAACGGTTGCAGATAGGCACAGACGTGCTGCTTATCATAACAAGCACTGGTGACGTGCTTTTTAGTGGTGTCAACATTGATGACCTTGAATAACCATTATAACCTTTAGCCCCAAAATAGGGGTTTTTAGCGATTTTTTACGATTTTCGACTGCAGAAGAGTAAATTGCGACAAAATGGATGGACATAGACCAAGACAACCTGCGAACGTGAACTAGCAGTGGACTGCGCTGTACTACCTGACAGTGTCGTGACAGGAAGAGGAAAGCGAGCAATTGCCCTTCCCTATAGATTTAGAACTGACGGAAAATTGTCGAAAAAAATCTTTTTTGTTAGAAAAATTCTAGTCTAGTAGTGCATAATTTGAACCTGAAAAACTCCCCATTTTGAAAAAACTTCAGGGGCAAAATTCAGATTTTGAAAATTAGTAATCTCCTCTGTCGGAAATTTGCAGTGTTTGTCGAGAAAACTGTAACTTCCTCTCCCATCTATTTTTTCAACCCACTACGCCGCTGCTACCTGGACTGCTGTTTTTTGTGCATACGGTTTGCCCGGCCGAAGGATACCATGTAGGCCTAGGCATGTACAACCGGCACTACCAGTCAACCTGTCGACACTCGACAGTCGGCAACTAATGAGACTTTTCTGCTTGCTGAAGCTCAAACTACGCTCGCTTCGATTTCTTGTAAATTTGTGGTACAACATGCTGCACAGCAAATTCGCAGCAAACGGTAAACAAAAATCATCAAAATGTTGTACAGCTTGTTGTACGACTTCAAACAAGTCCATACGACGAATCGAAATGGTGGGGTTTGGGCCTGACCCCGTGTCTGGAACATCTCAGTTGCTATGGATCTTCTGTTGGCGTCTCCAACTTGACTCTCATCGTGAAAATCGTATAACTTTCTTTTCGTCAGACTCAAGCTCTTGCTGTATTGCTTAGTGGATTTTGCGGTAGCTGTTTTATTCGACAAAGCTGAAATAAACGAGTGACCGATTGAAAGGTTCGTTGTATACAGCACTTTACGTTTTAGTTCTGTGATTTCGTGTGCTTTGATTTGCCACATTTCTTCTCTACTCGCCTAAAGCCGATGTGAAAGTGATTAATCACTGAATGCCATGCAGAATAGACCACTTCGACAGTGAGCTCTGAGGACATTGTGGGTCGCATTACAGGTTCGTCCGTCCGACTGTCCATCGGTCCGTCTGTCCCTGTCGTATGGGCCCCCGAACTCGAAAACAAAAAAAGTGCTCTGAACTCACCCAAAGGAGGGCAGGAGTATATGGCAAGCCAATTTTTAGGTCAAAGGGTCATAAGTCAGGCTAACATTCTGCGGGTTCCTTATTGGCATTGTGCGCTATACAGATTTACTTACTTACTTACTTACAATATGTTGGCACTAGACCGATGTTTTTTCTAGTTTTGCAAGTGACTTGTGCCACTTTCTCTGAACTGCAGACAGCTGTGGATTGTTGTCCTCAGAACAGAATTGTCTTAATATTGTTCTCGACAAAGAAGTCGTGCGTATTCATGAGTTAATGATTTATACTCGCATTATGACAGCACGAACACAGCAGAATGTTACCGGTCCGTTACAGAGGGGGGTTGTGTCCTGGGGGCGGTAGTTTTACCTTACTCTGTCATATGGGGTTGCGTCTTACTCTGGCGACAGAGGGGTTCTGTCCTAGGGGTTATGTTTGTGGGGACGGTCTTGCATTCTTGGATTTTGCTTTTGTTTTCCAATTCACTCCACCGATTTGCTCCATTCTGCCTGCATTCTTAATTTTTTTCGATAGTAAGGTTATTGTTAGTAACGTGTGCCCGTCTAGTCACGAGCGTTGTGTTGCTGTAGACAAACAGCCGTAGTAAAAATTAAATTCACTTCAACAGTTTTAATATAAACGTCAGTAGTTTAGTAGACCTATTATGAATATGCGACAAGAACATCGAAGAGCTGCGACGTTGACGCCTTATTCAGTTTGATTCGAGTGTCTGCAACGAACCGCGCAAAAAGCACAACAGGCCAGTTTTCATACGATTAATAAAAAGGTAAACAGGTAACAGTCCTGTACTTGATATAGTGCTGCTTACAAGAGTCAGACTCGTTACCAGAAGTCCAATTACAATCTCGGAAGTGGCAGCTGATTGGCATGAGCTAATGATACCGCAGCGCACTATGCCGCCATTCATTGCCCGCGTCAGTGAACAATAATGGACCCGCGGAGTATATCTAGCAGACCGGCCACCGCCACAACCAGCCGCACTAGATCTTTAATCCGTAGCCCGTAAGCTACTGTTTATTTATTTTCCCACTGAGGGTAGGAGGCTGAGTTGACCTGAGCATACATTAGATTACTTCATAACAAATTTCCTGCTGAGCGTGATGATGGCAAAATAGATGGCAAAATTAGTAAAAATATTGTGAAACAAGATAATGTTTACATGAACACGGAGTCTGTCCAATGCATTTCGACAGTTTACAGTATATGTTCGTATAAATATAATCAGTAAGCTGTTTAGACCGGTAGAAAAAAATCAAATAGTTTAATTTCAAATTGTACAGCATCAATGATCCTTTCATCTTTCTGTGTTATTTTAACTAAACAATAAACACTGTCAGTTACGAGACCATTCGATACGTCACCAGCGCTTTACTATAAAAGGTACATCGTCACCATGCGTCTATCTTGCACAGTTACGGAGATATGGCGCCTCAAATGTTGGACGCGCGGACGTTGACACGGAAAGAAAGAAGGAAGAAGAAAAAGAGAAAAAGGAAGGGGGGAAGAAAAGAGACAAGAAAAGTGAAATGGGAAAAAGACGGAAAAGGAAAAGGAGAAGGTGAGGGGGAGGAAAGGGGTAAGGGAAGGTAATGGAGAAAAGAAGGAAAAAGAAAAGGGGAAGAGGAAGAAAAAAAGAGGAAGAGGAAAAGGGAAGGAAAAAAAGAGAAAGGCGAAAGAAGAAAAAGGGAAAAGAGAAAGGGAAAGTGGAAGGGAAAGAAAAAGGAGAAAAAGAAGGGAAAGGGAAGGGAAAGGATAAGGGGAAAGAGGAAGAAGAAGAAAAAGGGAAGAGGAAGGGAAAGTGGAAAGGAAAGAAGAAAAGGGAAAGGGAAGGGGAAGGTGGAAGGAAGAGAGCTTAAGAAAAGTTGGACGCACAGACGCACGGACACTCAGGTGATTTTATACTCTGTCCAATGCTGTGCGTTGCATTGGAAAAGGTGGTAGTTTGAGTTTTAGGTGGACTCACTGTTACAGCGCAAGCGATTCCGTTTTATTCTACACATTTCTCTGTACCGTGATCTGTCTGTCTGTCGTTGTCTGTTGTCTGTCGGTCTGTCACGTACGTGTTTCCCACTCAAATCGTTCGACGGATTTAGATGTCATTCCGCAGGTAAACTTGTGGCTCCAGTGGCACACTGCGTTAGCCAGGGAAAGAAACCCCAGCCAAAACATGCAATTACAAACTGCATCCAAACCGTCAGTTTTACTTACTTACTGGCAAATACAAACGATAAACGACTCCGTTTTTTGCTAAATTGCTATGGTCTTTGTTTGACTTGTAGCGCTTTTGCCTGAAGTAAAACAAGAAATTTGAGAAAAGCTCACGAGACGCGAGAAAGCCTATAGCAGTCCCTGTTCGCAGGTAATCTTAGTCAGCATGGCTGCGCTTATCTGCAACCATTTACACACTAGACAAGCCAACAGAGTATAAATAACCACTTTTTACAGGGGTACCTCTCGTTGACACCCACGTGCGCAGGCCTCCTTAAATCTAGAGGGTCTGGACTTGGACTGCTAAAATCTAAATTTCATGCTGAAAATTTCATACGTAGGTTGTCTTGGTCTATCTCCAGCCATTTCGTCGTAATTCACTCTTTTGCAGCCAAAAATAGCCAAAAAAGATCACGTTAAATCAATATTTTTAGGGTTCAAGGTCATTCAAGGTTATCGATGTTGACATTCGTAAGAAGCTCCTCATCAGTGTTTGTTATGGTAAGCAGCATGGCTGCGCTTATCTGCAACCATTTACACACTAGACAAGCCAACAGAGTATAAATAACCACTTTTTACAGGGGTACCTCTCGTTGACACCCACGTGCGCAGGCCTCCTTAAATCTAGAGGGTCTGGACTTGGACTGCTAAAATCTAAATTTCATGCTGAAAATTTCATACGTAGGTTGTCTTGGTCTATCTCCAGCCATTTCGGCGCAATTCACTCTTGAAATGCGTGTCGCAGAGCAAAATTGTGCAAAAATTCACTAAAAACCCCTTTTTGGAAGGTTCAAGGTCATTCAAGGTCATTGATGTTGATAAATTTAAAAAGCCTGTCACCAGTGCTTGTTATGGTATGCAGCATGTATGTACCTATCTGCAACCGCTTTCACGCTAAACGAAATAATTTCGGTAAAATAACCACTTTTTAAGGGGGTAGCTGTCTGACGCCCGCCTGCGCCGGCCTCCTTGAACGTAGGGGGTCGGGACTTAAACTGCTAAAATTTACGTTGAATGCTGAAAATTTCATACGCAGGTTGTCTTGGTCTATTTCCAGCCATTTCGTCGCAATTCAGTGTTGAAATGTGCGCTGCATCCAAAAATTGCGAAAAAAATCACTAAAAACCTCTTTTTGAGGGGTTCAAGGTCATTCAAGGTCATCGATGTTGATAAATCCAAAAAGCCTGTCACCAGTGCTTGTTATGATAAGCAGCATGTATGTACCTATCTGCAACCGTTTTC
>Ga0209367_1002982_pt1 | contig 22738 bp, 11 predicted proteins | sample WorMetLIZISLAND2_FD_187412 | JGI IMG/M metagenome (GOLD analysis project Ga0209367, IMG submission 187412) | Marine gutless worms symbiont microbial communities from Max Planck institute for Marine Microbiology, Germany - Olavius geniculatus... ... | reverse complement strand
GTGACCTCAGTCTTTCTGTTAGGATCATCATTAGCACTTTGCCGAGATGGCTTGTCAAGGCAATCGTTCTGTAGTTGCTGCATTCCATAGCACTGCCTTTCTTATGTAGCAGAACTAGAACTGACTAAATCCGACTTATTTAAGCAATAAGCAATTAAGCATATGACACACACAGTGGCACCAAAGTATGCACGGAACTGAGTTAATAAATGGCAATTAATACACAGATGTTGCTCGAACTGCTTACGACAGCGACAGAAAAATGGAACATAACCGAGACAAGTACAAAGTTTTGCACGGACCTGCCCTGGTGTGTCCAGAAATACTCATAGGTACCAAAAAAGCGCACGGCAAACTCGCCGATGTCATGTGGTATGGCGAGGATGTTGTCGGGCACGTTGCGAGGATGACAGATCTCACATGGCCACCACCTACGAGCAGATGAACCGATTGTTCATCATCTACGTTACAATGCCGCATGATGCTGATAACTGGCCTATGATGACGGTGTTGTTTTGTAATATTACACGAGACACTGAAACCTACAGCGTACGTGCTCACTCGTTACTTAAACAACTGCGCTATACTGTGCGTTATTGGTTGTGTTTCTTTAAAGGTCTGACCAGGTCTGGGCTGTTTCAAGTCTGTTTTTTTATTGCTTCCGGAACAAAAGTTTCGCGTTGTTTTAATCGTTCTGGAAAGGCCCATGTCAATCCAAAAGCTTTCCGGGTCGAAAGTGTGTAAAGCCGGTGCAGTGCGGGAGGATGATTGACGTCACACCGTGTCAGCCAATCCCAATCAAATGCATTGTTTACACATCTGTTTTGTGCCAGATTATGAAACTTGTAATGGAGTTATGTACCGATTAATTTAGTTTTGTGCATTTTACTGTGCGTAAAGATAATCGTACAGGTGTGTGCATTCATCGGCTTGTTAGCCAGCACTTTTGTTTATTGAGAAAATAAATTTGTAAGACACAAAGCACTTGTTTAGAACATTATTTACGCTATAGACAATTCGAATTGTGGGCGTGGCAACATTTGTTCCGGGTCAACAGCGTTCTTTTTTGCGGTTAATCCGGAAAGGTCCAGGTCAAGACAGCAACAAATCACTGCTTTACAGGAAAGCTAAAAAAAACACAACCACTGTGTTACTGTCATCAATAACCACTTGCTAATCCAACAGCAGACAGCATTAACAGAACAAAAACCAGGATTGAGGCATCTGGGCAGATACACCCAAATAACTATTGGGTTTTTGAGGTAAACCCACTTAAGTACCTGCTAAAACCCACCAAAAACACTTTAAAATAATTCACTAATAAATAATTATTTATTATGGCTAAGTTTATCAAACACTGAAACCTTCAAATTTGCAAATATTGGTATATTTTATGCTGTGGTGAGCAAATAGTAACTCATATATTATTCAACCGAGAACTTGTACAAATCCCAAAACCGATCAAGTTGAAGAAATTTTGCAAAAAAAGTTTAACCTAAAAAAACCCAAAAACCAAACCCATAAAAACAAATAAAACCCCAGAAGTTAGACTTTTTTTTACAGTTTTTTTGCAACCCTGACAAAAACCTCCGCCAAAGCTAGACACATCAAGCACTTAAGTTAAAGATCAGCAACCCTAGATGCATCAGACTATTTATTTTTAGTAATGGTGAGCGATGCCACCCCAGTATCAAACTACAGGGGGGGCATAAAAAACGTGGCACTTGACTTCTGTCCATATCTTCGCCAATTAATGACCGATTTTCAAAATTCTTTCACTGATACACTCTGCGGACAATTTGCAATAATGTGATTATTATACATCCCACCACACCGTAAATGCGTCTCTACACTACATTGTGAAATATGAATGAAATATGCATGTATAATGATAACAACAATTTACTGATAAAAATGAAGAAAACATGTACACCCTGTGACCCCATAAAGAATAGAAATGGATTGGCTCTGTTCTACATTACATTTACTGATGGCTAGCTCACAACTATGACACATATGAGAATATAAACACCTCTCACTGACTTTGGCGCTTTATAAATCATTTACTTACTTACTTACTTACAGACATGCTCAGTTGTGAAATTGTTTCTGCAATCTGATATATCAGCAATAATCAAACCAATAAGTCACAGTGGTTCTTGCAGCAAGCCCACCACTAAAGCCGCTAAATGTTCAGAACTGAAACGAACCCATCTGTAAAACGGTAACTGTAAAGCACTGAGTATGAGAATTTCCGAATTCCCTGCTTAATAACATCACCAATGTCATATCTCCTTAGCTAAACAGCCATAGCTACTCTCATCACGTGATGACAGAAAAATATCTGAAAGGGGAAAAGGCATAAAGACCTATAGCAGCCGAGTTTAACCCAGACGATGTCTCCATAGTGCGGTCTCTTGCCGATGGAGCAGTTCTTACACTGCCAGGTGCCCTCCGGTGGACCGGGCAACTCCACACAGTGTGCATGGAATGATGCCGGACAGCTGTCACAGCAGACCAGCGACCCACCTACACAACATACAGACGACATATAGCCATTTCTTACCAAACAAACGCAGTGGCTTTCTTAATGATAACTATGAGAGTCGTTCTACAAATAAGTTTACAAAATGGTGCCATTCCATTAATTCTGAAAATAGGGAAAATCTGAAATACACGTTATGTAGGAAATTTAGTTCTGAACATATGTAAAAAATTTCTTTTGACGATGATGTCATTATTGTAACATCATCTGTCAACAGAACGCAGTGTATTTCTCCACCAGTAACCTCTACCTCTATGATTCACCAGCGACAAGTTTAAACATTAATGCTCTTTTCAACATATCTTCTGAGTTTGTTCAAACATCTGTCCCATCTGGTTAAATGGCCTACAGCTTCTCTTCCTTATTGATAGCCATAACCATCACCAAATTATGCCACCGACGGTTGGCCAGGATGAGTGGTTTGCGTGGCTAGCTGAAATTCAGTAACAGTAAAGCACATACTTGCACACCCGGGTTTTTTCATCCTCCCTAGTTACCTACTAATGTACCAAAAAACTGAGAGTGTTCAGTGGATGGGAAGTAACAGAATTACTTTCTTCAAACCTAACGAAGTAACATGATAATAAGATAATTGCTGAGTCCATTATAATACGCATATGATGCTCGGTCTTAACAGACACACCGCTGTTCAAAACAACGACGAGACAAAAAAATTCTAAAATCTAAAAGCAGTTTTTATTACAACACACAGCAGACAAAATTAAACTTGCCAATGTCAGCAATCTTGAACGGAAAATTTTTAATCATCCAGCTACACTGAAGATTCACCTTTGGAACAGACGAAGCACCATCCCACGTTGAGGTGGGACTGATAGCGGCGAAGAGAGCGCAGGTCTGGGGTGAAGTGTTTACTGCAGACTATGTCCAAGCCACTCAGATGCTCGCTGCCGGCGGCTATGCACAGGTCGTTGGCATGATACGCCGTCGGACAGCGCACACATCGGTACATTCGACCTACAGCATAAACATGTTGCTAACTAGAAGGCGCTTGTGAGAGTGCACATCTCCGCCAAGTGAAGTGATTTAAACATTACTACTACTACTACTACACGACACAACAAGGAAAAGGGAGAAAGAAAAAAAGCCGCTTCGCGGAGGGAGTGAAAGTCATAGCTGGCATTGCTACTTGTGCTGTTGGTGCAATGACGTCATTGCCATTACGAGTCATCATGTACACAGAAGGAACGACGGAATGATGGACAGAACGACCAATCTCTTAACCTCCTCCAATGTCCACTACGCTCACTTTGGCGAAGATAATTAACTACTCGACTCAATAACTACTCACAACATACATCTATAAAATACATCAGTGCCCCATCATCATCATCATTTCTGGCAAGCACCACTAAGAGTGTGTAGCGCCAAACGTAGACATCAATCTCCAGAATGGACAGTCCTGAGCCAGGTCAACTGCGTCGTCCATATTGAGGTCGCTGGATTTCAGATCCTGCTGAATGTTTTTCATCCATATAATACGAGGACGTCCCAGTGGTCTCCTCCAGTTTCCTGCGGGGGAAGCTGTTAAGATCTGTTTTGCATCTGTTTCATCAGGCATTCGTGCAATGTGTCCAAACAGGGACAGGCGTCTTGACTGGACTACGGCTGAGAGATGGGGTTGCTTGGTTAAGTGCCAGAAACCAAGAAATGCATTACTGTGATAATAGTCCTGTCGACAAAAGTATCAATCCTGGTCACTGGTCACTAGTCCGAATTTGGTCAGGTTTTGGGCCAAGAGGCCACCATAGCCAAGATCCAATTTATGCCCATCACTACTCCGAACCCCATCGGTAATCCTAACCCCAACCCTATGCCTAACCCTGGGACTGTTTGGTCTAGCACCCCTTTGGGCTTCCTGCGCGGCCTCCTTCTCATGGTGAAAGTGGCTGGGCCCGATGTCGACCCAGTGACAGTCACTTGCCGCTCGTCTTCAACCTCACCGGCCCAGCAAAGCGCTGCAACTCCCCGGGATCTGGGACCCGATTCACAGAAGATCTTAAGATAATCTTAAGACATTTTTCGCACTTAAGATAGTCTTGGGACAACTAGCTTATTCACAGAACACTTACGAATGTCTTAAGATAGGCCTATGTCTTAAGACAAAATAAGGCAGTTGTGTGACAAGCCTTAGCTGATCATCTAAAAGAAATTCTGCAAATTCACTTAAGACATGTTGTAAGATGATCTTACAACATCTTAACTTTGGTCTTGTGATAGTCTTAAGACATATCTTAAGACAAATCTTAGGACGATGTCTGTGAATTGGGGCCCTGATTCCTGGGAGTTCATCACAGGCGTCTGTTCGCGTTTTTACAACCGATCCACGACGCCTCTGAGACTTTCTGAAATGGATTGGGGCGGTGACCCTCCCCCTCAACCAGGAATGAGAAAGAAAGAGAGAGCGAGATAGAGCAGCCCTTTGGGGACTAGTTAGCTGTCCCTCTAGCTCAACAGACAAAACTAGACAGTACTTGGCAGTGCTTAGTGCATGCCTCTTCTGCTGATTTTGCATATTCTTGGCAGACTATAGAAATTGCAATTTGCAACAGTTAATGCAGAATCCTTTAAAAATTCCGGGATTCAAATAAATTTCTGGGTTGCCACCAATTGCACAATTGGCCGCGCACACATGCAGAGCAGAATGCCCACCGATGCCCCATCATCAGCTAACAGTAAAGAATCGGAAAAATTACCCAAGAATTTCACACGTTCAACAATCAACACCTCGGAATAGTTTTGGTTTTGCAAGATAAACCTTTCTATTTGTAAGTAAGTAAGAAAGTAAGTAAATGATTTATAAAGTGCCAAAGTCTCAGAAAGAATCAGGGCACAACAATGGCTGTAATTGTAAAACTGTTAGCATAGATGAACGAGATGAGAAACACGCACATACTTGTAAAGTCAAGACTCACAAATTAAAACCACAGAATATGTTTACTTGCATCCATGAATAAATTTTAGCCTCAAAAAATTTCTAGTACTTAGTATTACCAAACAGTTGACCCCGAAGGCATGAACACAGTATTACGATTATCATTATCTCCCTAAGTATCAGTACTGGAAATTTTTTTCAGGCTAAAATATATTTCAGGAGTTCCATGGATTTTCACTGCACCAGAACATCAGCAGTCCTACCTTTAACAGCCTGAAGACGTAGCCAGTCGATGTCATCGTCGTCTGCCTCAGCAAAGCACGTAGCGCACGTGTGCAGCGGGCAGATGAATCGGCTTTTCTGCATCTGAGTGGTTTCAATGGTCTGCACACAGCCGGAGTGATAAAACCTTCCACAGGATGCTACGGCGCATGGCACCGTCGCACGGTCAGCCGTCTGACAGATGAAACACGTGTGAAGACCTGACAAACACAGTCTCACAACTATACGTTCTAAACTACATGGTTAGAACTCTTAGAGTACAAACATATGCCCTGTTTGCCTACTGCTGCACATCAAAGCTGAAATGGCCCAATGTATGTCGACAAAAACGTCTATCCCTTCATAATTCGGAAATAATCACTCAGCACAGACTGTGGTACATATTTTTCCCTTTCGTACAAGCAATCTCCACTAGAAATGATCTTCGGGAAACAAAAATGGTTATATGCAACAACTTCCCACTATATTCTAACCATAAGCAATATTTCAAATTCTGAACTAAAGTGAGTGAGTGAGTAGGGTTGAACATCCCACCCGACACAGTATAGGTCATTTTGGGGATGGCCTTTTCAGGCAGAATGCACACAAACACATAATAATGGAACAGTAAGTTTAAACTTTACAATAAACAGAAAGTTTAACCTTTACGAAACACAAAACACAAAAAAATGGGGTTAACCTGAAATTGTAAGAACTCCATTATATGTGTGCATATGTTAGTAACATAATGGTAATTCTAATAATATTTCCACAGTGAGTGAGTGAGTAGGGCTTAACGTCCCATTCGACACAGTATAGGTCATTTCAGGGACAGCCTTTCCAGGCAGAATGCACACAAACACATAATAACGCATCAGTAAGTTTAACCTTTACAGAAACACAAAACACAAAATGCAGAAAAAACAAGCTAAACCTGAAATTGTAAGAACTCCATTATACATGTGCATAGATGTGACGAACTTTGTATTCGCATTCAACAACATGCAAATATTGACCACTTTTCAGCTACTCGATATTCAACGAACAATTGCTGGCACTGCTGTCAAATGAGAATATTTCATTTCATGCAACTTGACTGAATTTAACTAAAATTTAGATAGAGGATACTGACTGAAGAGAACACAGAACACTCTGGATGTTTCATTTTCTTAATGGAACTTGACTGATATAACTGAACTTTGCGTTAGATACTGATTTTTTCCTGACTGAACACTGAACAACTACTTTGGATGTTTCGCTTTATTCAAATACAGGTGTAGTGGAGTTTCCTTGTGGCTGAATAACTACTCGCATTCGTATTCGTTATTTGACGAATAGTAAATTTAATACTCGCATTCGACGAATGCGAATATTTTCCGGCTTCGTCACATCCCCATTCTGAACACTTCCCGAGATTCAACCAATTAAACTCAGTTTGACACAGCACGTAACATATATACATAACAAACAGATCTTTAACACTGATAGTAATAATTTCATAGTCCCATTATTACCACGACTTCAGATCAGCTTAACGTTAAGTCCAGTTAAGACTGTAACAGTGCATATCCAACAACAAATGATACATTATTTACATATTTACTATGAGATATTTCAAAACATGAAAAACGACAAATAAAAAATATATATTTATTATAAAACTGTACAGTGCACAGAACTATAGTTAAAAACGGAGTGAACTCAACTCATTACGCAGTATGTGAAAAAATGGCAAACATAACCGATATTCGAAATGAGCTCTAGGCCCGGAGCTCATACCATTCAAAGTCATAAACCCGGCGGTAGGCTGCCATTACTTTCCACCAGGCCCAGAGTTATTTTCCCAGCCAGAGGGCATCACCGCCCTTTGACTGATACCAAATTATACTGCTTGCTGACAAGAGGCACATATGTGTGAACAACTTGCCCAGGGTCGTTACCTGGCAGTGCACCAGGCTGGAATCGAACAGGGGACCCTAGGGTCACCAGTTCAACATGCTACCGTTACACCACCAAGCGACACACACATTATGTAGACAACACAAATCACTTCTTATAGAACAAGAAATTCATTCCATGATCATAAAAGAAAAATACCACAAAAACTCCATACCAGAAGTATCACTCACTCACTCACTGTTAACAATAACAGGCTGGCTACAATTTGCTAACAACTGAATCTCAATTATTTCAATATCGACTTCTGAAATTCATATCACGTGCTTACACGGACAAAGTATATTTTTCAATAGTGTACTGTTCAATACAAAAAAACTTCTACTTTGACAGATTATTTAATAACCCAGCAAAAATTTTTTTAAAAAACAACAAGATACCGATAAGACACTCATCACAGGTGAAGGTGGGAGAAGCTGGTGCCGCGATCAAACCGATGCACTTGGCGTGAAACACTCGCAGGCACGGTCCGTCACAGTGTAGCAAGGTACCAGCCTCAGTCTCGGCTTCCTCACAGATGACACAACAGAGCTCCTCCTGTCGCACGACTGTCCGAGATCCGCCTGACGACAACTTCAAGATTTCCAGACGCTGATCTGTAACCGGCGTCAACAGCGGACGACCACGACGACTCAGTTTCACTCCACCCTAACACATCGATCATATATGACAGTGTGCGCGCGCACAAATCCACAGGCAACTTGGTGGCATAACAGCAGGATGTCATCAAGAGATCGAGGGTTTGACTCACATTCACATATACTGTCATAAGATTTATCTTATCTTAAAAGTCCGTGGACACCAAAATTAACATATACATTTTATCCATATTCCTGAAAGCGCAGAATTTTCTGATAACTGTGACAGTAATATCAGCACCCAGCATTTTATCAACACGGAAAATTTACCTTTGAGTCGACGATCTACGAAAACGACGTAGAAAACGGGCTGCCATGATGGCCCACGGTGACGTCATGAGTTTAGCCTATAGACGTCATGAATATTAATGGCCTAGCCTAGAATGATGACATCGTCGGCTAGGCGATTAATATTCATGATCTATATGTTCTAGGGTCATGACGTCACCGCGGGCACTGATAGATTAGAATATTTCGCATAACGTAACATAATGCTGCATTTCGTTTGAAATCACACATTAATTTCATATATTTATGAAGCTCAAATCGACATATTATATATGTGAGGTTAAATGTCTAATTTAAATCTACAGAAATTGCGTGAGTGAGTTTGACCATGGCCATGGATCTTTAAGACTATCACAAGACCAAAGTTAAGATGTCGTAAGATCATCTTACAACATGTCTTAAGTGAATTCACAGAATTTCTTTTAGATGATCAGCTAAGGCTTGTCACACAACTGCCTTATTTTGTCTTAAAATATAGGCCTATCTTAAGACATGTCGTAAGTGTTCTGTGAATAAGCTAGTTGTCCCAAGACTATCTTAAGCGCGAAAAATGTCTTAAGATTATCTTAAGATCTTCTGTGAATCGGGTCCCAGGTCACTATCAAGTGTATCACTTGTCTGCAGGCAGGTAAACCATCTAGCCATCTAAGGTCAACTCAGCCTTCCATCCCTCTGGGGTAGGTAAATCAAGACCAGCCTGCATGGGGTTAAGCTGGGGCATGTTCACCTGTGTCTGGTGGCATGTTAACACTGTGTGATCCCATATGACAGGTGATGCTCCGTACTCCATAGCTCTAACATGAGTTTCCCATAATGAGCTATACACAACCATTAACCTTTGACAATGCTAAAAGTTGTCTAAACTCTCAACAGTCAGCTGTGAGGCAGACTGGAAAGTAAAGGTTAATGAAAATGGGATCACAGTTCCCATTCTGTTCCCAAGCTCCGATGCCCAAGGCCCCACACCAGCATTCCCATTTCCCATTCCATTGTAAGGTTTCTTTCCACATTATTCCCATTCCCAACTAAATTCACCCTGCCAAGTTCCATTCACTCTTCATTTCTATTTCCAAAAATAACTAAGAGACTACGCAGCATCCGCAGCTCAACATACAGAGGGTAAGCAAAGGAATAGGACGGCTTGGGCCGAAAATTTAACAAAACTGAAAAAATATAGACTCACGACAGACTAGGCGAGTAATTCACAGTGCTGTACACCGTGTACAGATCTCATAACTGTTACCATAAGTAAATGAATTAATTGCAATTAACTAATTTCGTTTTATCAATTGACTAAAAACTTGAACAAAAATCTGCAATTTTTCCAAACTGTTAACAGTGCTAAAGAATGTAAAAACAATACAAAATTGTACATGCACAGTAGTTATAACAATGCAGTATAGCAGTTCTTACATCATCGGAAATTGCAGATGTTGCATTCGAATCGTCTGGTTCAGCAGGAGATGACACATCCATGTCTGCCAGTTCTCTACTGCCAACCAATTCCTCACCCGCTGCTGACGAGTCAAAGCTGTTAACCTTAGCATCATTATTCCCAGGTGTTTGCTTGCCCTGGTTATCAACACTTGGCTTCCTAGGCCTTCTCAATCGTTGTTCGGAATCCTCAATGTCCTTGGTATCTCCCAATTCTTTACTGACCATCAATTCCTCACCGTTCGTGGATAAGTTGTTGAGTTCGTTATCGCAAGGTGTTGCGTTATCGACAATTTGCTTCCGTGGCCTTAGCAATCGTTGCACCGAGTCCACGCTTGCTGGCTGGATTTGCGCAGCATCATTGCCACGAGCATCTCTCGATTCTCTACTGACCACCAATTCCTCACCATTCGTTGATGTTAAGTGGTTGAGTTCATTATCACAAGGTGTTGGGTTATCTATAACAATCTGCTTCCGTGGCCTTCCCAATCGACGTCCCGAGTCCGCAACCACCAACTGGCTCTGCACAGTTTCAGTGATGTCTGAATTCCGCCGAGAATGTCTCACTCCAGAAGACTTCCGTGGTTCTACAGACCTAGGACGACCTCGCGACTGCTTCTCTTCTGGTCGACCACTGAGCAACGATGACTTCCTACGGTTTCGAACTCTGATTCTTTTCTTAACTGATTCCGCAGCACCAAATGGCAATGCGACTCTGTCCGACATGTCGTCAGGTTGTTCAGATGCATTGTTGGAAGGCTGCTCATTCTCAAGATTTGTACAAGGAGAATCCCTGCCTGACTTCATTTCCTGTCGACTGTCAGCAGGATTGGAAGTAACAGCATTGTCGGACAAGGCTACCTTCCTGGGGCTCAAGCGTCGAGTACTGGGGATTCTCTGAGAAGAGTCAGAATCAGCTGTACTGGTAACTACACCCAGTGGGAGCTGTACATCATCTACGTTTGGAATGCAATCAACGGACTTCAAACCGGTCAAAGACCCATCACTGGCACTACCGGTGAGCGGGTTGGCAACAGCATCTAGCTTATCGCTGACAACTTCATTATTTCTGAGTGACATTATAGTGCGTGGGCTTAAGCATCGTGAAACTGGCTGGTCACTAGCTTGAACAGACAAGGTCTGCGGCGACTTGTCGGAAGTTAACATCAGCGACTGACGATCTGGGGAAGCGAGCGTAGCTCCGTTGGCTTTGGGCGTAGTCGGTAACTTCTGACTGTCAGCCGTTGGCTCAGCACAGCTCGGTTTGACTCTCAAAGATCGGGATGATCTCCGTCTTTTAGGTACTGGTGAAGACCCTTGTCTGGCAGAGTCTAACGACGAGTTTAATGTCATCCTGTACTCTGCTGACAACTTTTCTGGGCTGTCATCGAGTGCTGGCTGATAGCAGGTATCTTGCTTCATAGCTGTGAACTGCTGCTTTCTAGCTGGACTTGAACCTATCCTTCCTTCATGGCCACTACTATCACGTTCTGCAGACTCTGCTGGTGACGTTTCATCGACAGTCGCTTCTGACTTGTCGAAAATTAACATCGGTGACTGATGACCTGGGGAAGCGTGTGTGGCTCCATTGGCCTTGGGCGTAGTCGATAACTTCTGACTGTCAGCCATTGGCTCAGCACAGCTCGGTTTGACTCTCAAAGATCGGGATGATCTCCGCCTCTTAGGTACTGGTGAAGACCCTTGTCTGGCAGAATCTAACGAGTTTAATGTCATCCCGTATTCTGCTGACAACTTTTCTGGGCTCTCATCAAGTGCTGGCTGATGGCAGGTATCTTGCTTAATAGCTGTGACCTGCTGCTTTCTAGCTGGACTCGAGCGCGTCCCTCTTAAATGGTCAATAGTAACACATTCTGCAGATTCTGCTAGTGACATTTCATCGACAGTCGCTTCTAACTTGTTGGAAGTTAACATCGATGACTGATGACCTGGGGAAGTGTGTGCCGCTCCGTTGGCTTCTGGCATGGTTGATAACTTCTGATTGTTGGCTGTTAGCTCAGCACAGTTCTGGTTGACTCTCAAAGATCGGGATGACCTCCGTCTGCTAGGTTCTTGTGAAGAACCTTGTCGGGCAACGTCTAGCGAAAAGTTTGACATAATCCCGTATTCTGCTGACTTTTCTGGGCTGCCATCGAGGTCTGGCTGACAGCAGGTATCTTGCTCGGTGGCCGTGAACTGTGGCTTTTTAGTTGGGCTTGAGCGGGTCCTTCTTTCACGGCTGTTACTGACACGTTCCAGCGATTCCGCTGGTAACTGTTCAACGACAGTCATTTCCGAGTTTTCTTGTGGGACAACAGTTGTTTGAGCATACTTGTCAGACTCGGCGGCTAACCTTCGCTGTACATACATAAACACATTACTAAAAGTATCCTGTGGCACTCAAAAATTTTCTTCCAAAAGTACAAAATTGGGTGCTGAAAATCTCTCACTTCTGGGAAATTTATGAGCAGCTTTTAATTATTGAGCAGCCATAATCTCCTATGTCTGAAAACTTCAACTTTTTGCCCTCTGCCGGAATTTAGAAACCACAATGCTGCTGGAAACATCAATTACTGCAATCAGTACAATGCCGCATTAAAACAATTTATGTTAACTTAAATTAATGTGTTCAGTGGCTTCTATCCCTATACCTGGTGGACAGAGCTTGCGCCCAGTGAAAAAATGGGGGGGAGTTTTGGTAAGGTTGCAGATCAAAACTTCCCCCCTATTTTCACTGGGCAAACTACACGCTTAACAAAACTTCCCCCTCCCTATTTTTCACTTTTCCCCTATTTTTCAATCAACAGTAATTCTACACCCTTAACAAAACTTTCTCTCTGGAGGGAAAAAAGCCCAAAATGGAGGAGAAAACTTGAGTCAGAAATTGGGGGGGGAACATGAGCCCAAAACTGGGAAGGAAAGTTGCGCCCAATTTCGATTCCAGATTTGAGGGCATAGAAGCCACTGGATATGTTTAACTTAACAGCATGAACCCACACTTTGTGCTGCACACACAAGATACATCAATAACGCACTGTTCAATGCTGCAGCAAATGTTTTTTAAGTGCTGTTGCTAACTTATCACAGTGGCATCAGATAATATTATATGTTACAAATACTTCTGTCTTGCAGAAATATGTTCCAGCTTATCATCCAAACCCAAAATCAATGTATACACATTAGTCTGCCTATCAAGAAAATCTGTACAACTCAGCAGAAAATTGTCACAAAATATTGCTTCAACAGATTTAGGTTACTATTAATCACAAATAGAAAGTTGTACACTGGCTCTCGATTGGCGCCAAATTCAATGACCTTGAACGCCAAAATAGGGGGTTTATGGATTATTTTGGGCGATTTTGGGCTGCGACACAAGTCTATATCATTCACAAGGTGGCACCACAATACTATCGTTATGCAATCCAGATAGAGAATTTGGTATTTGTATATTAACTTAGCGTGAACACCCCAATTTTCAGCTAAGCTACTGAACCGGAACTGCTATAGGCTTTCGCGCATCTCGTGAGCATTAGCTCAAATTTCTTGTATAAGCCAATGTCTGTGCAAAGCAATAGCACGCAGCAGTCATCTGTCACACACGATCTTAATGAGCATTCTAGTGTCCAGAATGGCGCTCAATTTACAACGCATGCGGTGGAAAACAGACAAATTTTGTTACCGCTACCGCGGTAACTACCGCAACTTTTTTTACTACTACTGTGGTATTACCACCGTTTTTACCGTTACCGTGGGATTACCGTAGAAATTCACCCATTTACCGCGGTATTACCATTTTCCCCATTAACACGTCACTCTCTATTTCGCGCATAAAAACTATGGGCAACAGCAAACATCTACAATCCTACTTACATGTGCTCTCAACCTTGTCCGGCCTCTCTGTGCCAAATCTTGCTCTGTGAACAAATTCACAATAAAACACCACATAAAATTATTAGTACAAAACATGATCAGCTTCACACTTATACTATAGTGAGCAGTGAGCACTTATGCTATATTAGCTAGCAAGTGGTTTTTGTTAAAGCTAAAAGTTAGATATATAAAACTTACAAATTAAACACTTGGACAGTTGACCATTAGAAGATTGGTAAACCATCTTCCTATACCAACCACCAAGGTCAACTCAGCCTGGCCATCCTCTGTGGGTAGGTAGGAAACAAGCAAATTATGCAATGCACCAATAGAAACTGGCGTCTGTAAAAAAACGTAAACGAAAAGTTCTTCCCAAGCCTTACGGCCCATAGGGCGGCGCTGATCTCCGTTTCCTAAGGCCCTCAGCCAGACACCAGTTTTTACACTGCGAGACCACGAATACGGGGCCAGTGTATCGAACGGTGTGCTTGTTTACGTCCCAATGGCGAAGCCGGTACCAAATTATACTGCTTGGTGACAGAGGCACATGTGTGTGAACATGTTTCCTAAGGTCGTTACCCGGCAGTGTCCCGGTGCGGAGTCGAACCTGCGCCGCTGAGTGACCTCAGGATTACAAGTCTGACACGTTACCGTTAGACTACCGAGCCACTGGTGTCTGAGTAAGGGCTAATGGAGCAAAAACTGCGTTGTTGTTGTTGTTGTAGCCCACAGCTCCCCTCTTTCGTCAGACTTTGTCGTCGAGCTTGAGAAAATCAGCCACCGCGTCTGGATCGTCCCATAGATCTTGAGTTGTCAGTTGTGTCGGGCATGCAGGGCACTAGAACAAATGTTCAACGGAGTGTGGTGCCACTCCACAGTCTGGGCAAACATCTGTCACGCCTGCAGTGATGCAGGCCTTGTAAGAGTTGAGGAGCCGGCAGTGACCCGAACGTAACTGAGCAAGAGTAGTGCGGATGATCTAGAAAGGTAGCACTCGAATGATGACAATTCAGGCAGAGTAGTTCCAAGGACTCTGTTTGGTACAAAGTTCGACTGTGCATCTACAACTGCTTGGCTGTGAAGAGTGCGTAAAGCAGAACCGTATTGCTCATCTTCAGAGATGCCGTCATCACGGAGTGGTTCAACGTCCCTGTCAAATTTACTTAGCGTGCCCATCATATTTATGGCTGGGGCAGGCTGAGAGGTTAAATGATGGCCAAGATGGTGTGACTGAAAGCAGGATAACCAATATTGTTTAGCTAGTAATTCAGAACGTGTTTTGACTGAAAGTATCTTAGTCTCCTGACCATTAGGGACCAACTTAATTCATGATTTCACGGCCGTGACATTTTCCGTGAAATTGGCCTTCTTCCGTGAAAAACGCCGACTTCCGTGAAATCCGTGATTTTTCGTGAATTTTAGCGCTTTTAGTTTAATTTATGACAATTCCAGAGTTTTATCAGGAGCTTTTGTACGGATGTTGCTGTTTACCACGTGTCGCACTTTAGCACTAAGTAGTTGGCATGACTGTCTTGAGTCTTGACTTAGTGCAGTAAATATTCGTTGTTCTGAAATTTCTTCGTTTGCAATAGCGCAGCACCTCGAAATAACGTCTGTGGGGCACGTGAATTTCCCGTGAATTTGCGAAACTCTTTCCGTGAATTTTCCGTGAAATTTGACACATTTTAAAAATTCTGCCATGAAATCATGCATTTTTTCCCGTGAATTCGGTTGGTCCCTACTGACCATGTAAGTGGTCCGAATGTGCCATATTGTGACAGCCTGTTGCGATCTGCAAAGCCTCATTCTGGGCAGTCTTGAGACACTTCCACGAAGACTCGTTTATTACTGGTGCCTATACCGGTGCAGCGCAGTCGATCACAGATTTTACTCCATCATTTTACAACTGTCTAATTTACAACAGTTTCGGCTCAAGTGTCAGAAGTTTCCACAATAACAACATATAAATGTGAAAATATATTTTCTGGATTAATTAACTTAGAACAGAAACAAAATAACAGACAACGAATAAGCCAAAAAAGTACATAAATACTGTGTTTACCGGCTGTGGATGACTCGGCTGTTGTAGGCTCAGACTGAGATGAGACAGTGACCAGAGATTCCTCACATTCAGCGGTAACTGTCATCGCACGGCTGTCTGATTGCCCGACACTGCCCTCATTTACATTCACTGACACGGAGGATCTTCTTCTTAGCTTCTTCCGTGGTGGCGATGCACCATCTTGGTTTAAGGCTGCACCATCCGTCAAAGTCTTATCTTTGCTAGAGCTCGTTGCATTCTTGGCTGCCATGTAAGGACGCTTCTGCTTCTTCGGACCCAAAGCGATCTTTCGCGGAGGAACCGGGACGTACGGTTGGGTCAGAAGTTTAATGCGATTCTGTCGGTTGAGAAGGACGGCTCGTTCAGCCGCGTCGACAGCCACAGTCCACGCTGCAAGTCGATTCGGCTTCACCCTGAGTGAGGCATTAAGCTCCGCCTCCGCCTCAAATGCTGCCAGACCTTTGTACAGCATCACCCACTTGTAGCCGAGCCAGCCGTGCTCGCGCGCTGTGCCAAAGAACTGAACATGGACCTGGGCCCAGAACTTCTTTGCACCCTCTGCACGTCACACAAACATAATTTTTACATAATGACTGCACTTCATCCAAGCCAATGATCAATGGCAGCAATAAGAACTAAAGGACCTTATAGAATATTTAGTTATACAGTGGAGTAGCGTAGTGGAAGGAATCCCTAAATTTCAGGCTGTAGGAAAACTTTCTTCTTGTCCGAAAACTTGTGTACAAAAATGCAAAATTTGGGGCCAAAAGGCCCCCATTTTCGGAGGCAAAATTTTAAGCTCCCATAATCTGTCATAAATTTCCAGCTGTCTGTTGCAAAATTGCATCTTCGTGCCCCTTTCTGCCTTTTCAACTCAGGTTGCCGTTGTACTTACCGATGTACTGCAAATTAGTGATGATTCGATATCAGGATTTCAATTTCGATACGATATCAATATGTAATTTTGAAAATATCGCAATATCGATGATAAGTATGTAAATCTTATGCAAGCACGAGAACACGACATAAACGTTCAGCAAGGCAGTTTGCTTTACATACCGGGTAGATACCAAAATGTGCCAGTTAACTTAAAAATTATCTATTGACTGTCGTAAGTGTCGTTAAATTACGACACTATAATTTCTTTGCTTCGGTTAGTTTGTTGTTTTCTCCGTTTATTTAGCAATACGGTAATAAAAATATTAACTTCTGGCATAACATATCGCGATATATCGAAAATATCGTGATATATAAAAGATATCGCAATATGACGCGATGTATCGCAAAAATTTGATATTTTTTCGACGATACGATACGATGCAATATATCGATATCAAAAATGATATATCGATATTTTTGATATATCGAATCATCACTACTGCAAATATAGACATATCCAGCATGTTCAACATTAAGGTTCGAATGATACTAGCATTGGGGTATTGGGTATTGGCCAATACTGACCAGTATTGGGGTGGATCGGGTATTGGGCGATATTTTTTGACTGTGAAATCCAACACCGATATCTGCTCACTCAGTATAAGTGGTCGCCGCCCACCGCTGTCTGCTGTTTAAGCCGCGATCAAACAGCGGTTGGCGGCGGGCAGCGACCACTGTAGAATGATAATTATCTCAATTCGCTAGCAAACAACGGTGGCGGGAAGAGCGGTGGGGGCGGAGTAGGGGGGAAGTACACCTGTAGAACGGTCAGCATTTATGACAGATTGGAAGGATTACCGGGTAGCCCCTTTTACCACAGGCCGTCTCACACTCCAGGCCCAATTTCAGTAACCAACGTATACCACTTTACTTCCTGTGTCTAGCCCTGACGGTGCGGCAGCACGTGGCGGGAGGATGATGATCCGACAAGTATCGGTATTGGTACTGGGTATTGGTATCGGTATGACCAAATAATATTGGGTATTGGGTAGCTTCTCTGGTATCGTTCTAACCTTATTCAACATTATTACACTTAATGCGCTATATAAATTACTTACTTACTTACATTCCTACTACTGGCTTGTCAACAATATCCAACTACTCAGTAAAATCTCCAATGTCAAACTCGATAACAAGAGCTAAGAACATGCACACAGGGTTTGCACTTTTTCAAAAACAAAACTCAAGTCAAGGACTTTTCTAGGATGTTCAACGACCAAGCATTCTTTGTAAACTGGTACAATACCAATCACAAAAACTCTAAACTCTTCTATTAATTAATTTTCCTGCGGTGAATGAGCAAATGCCACAACTCTAAAAGATGGAATTCAAGAACCTTCAAGATCAGTACTGCATTCAAGCACTTTGAGTCTTTCACGGTCTTGATTTACGCCAAGAAAATTCAAGTAATTTCAAGGACGATTAAAAACCCTGTGTACACAATGAAGCAGCTATCATACTTGTGCGGTCACGGATAAATGTTGCAGTCGCAGTGTCATAAGCGACCATGCACGGCCACCATGGATGTCCAGAAACTCGGCCCCATAACACGTCACCAATAAGCCACGACGGCTGGCAGTACTGGACAGACAGTGCAACGGTAGTTGGCATATTCACCTATACCACAAGTCCACAACCACAATCTCTTACATCACTTGATATTACTTGAAATTTCTGGTTATCCGACCAACCCGAAAGGCATAATTTTGCCTTACTGCATGCATGTTATCCTGACTTTTAGCTAGCATATTACAATATAACCATAATCAGCTACTGGCTGCAACATACAATAAAAATGTTTTATTTATTCATTCAACTTCATAATATTGTCATTCCAAGGATGGGAATTAATTGTAGTCTGTACCATCACCACTCAACAATTTTCCAATGCTTGAATACTTTTCTTGTGACCCAACACTGACCTGCATTACAAGACACTGCAATGGATAAAGGCACAGGAAGGATGAAGGCGACTAGGACAGATCGGTCCACAATCTCCGCAAAAAACTTACACGTACTGCAGTTGCAGGAGTTTTCGAGCCTTTCCCGACACCACGTAAACAAACAGCAAAAAATGCAACATACAACAGTAAACAGTATAATTCCACATTATTATTTGCAACACCTGAAAATGCACACCACTAACTGAAATGACTTCCAAATAAATCTGCAAAAAAACTCAAATGATCGACTGACAATGACAAGAAGACAGGACGACTTTGAAATAAAAGTATCAGCAACATTAAAATGAAACATCGAATCTCATTTAAACAAAATACTGCACAACATCCAAGACTGCACCCCAAGCCAGTCATACAAGTTATTACACTATAAAGATAAAAAAAGGCAAAAGTCGTCAATTTGTATAGCGCATCGTCGCAAACATGCCTCTAATGCGCTTTCGTCACTAACCAGAGCCGCCTACTGCACGGCCACCGTGTGCAGCCTGCAGACACAGGCTGGCGCAGCGGCCTGCTAGGCAGCCCCAGTCAGCTGTACCAAGGTCCCCACCTTCCGTAATGCATGTAAATGAGTTACTACTCATTTTACTGTCCCACAGAGGGTAGAAGGCTGAGTCGACCTATAAAAGTGTACACTGTAAAGTGACACCAGTTAAAATACATTTGGTCCAAGCAGACATAACAAACTACACACCTGAGAAGCAGACTTCTTCTTGCCATGACTCTTGTTGGCAGGTTTTGCACCAGGTATCACATCGGACGAGGCTGGATTACCAGCCTCAGCGGTTGTGGAACACTGCTGTCCATAAACTGACCCATCAGACTTCTGAATCTCAACAGGTTGTTTCTCAGCACAAGTTTTTGCAGTGTTGCCAGAAGTTCGTCGACGATGCCTCTTCTGTAGCTGCTGCCTTAGTCTGCCTTTCATCTTCACACGATGCTGAACGTTTGTGTTGACATCGCAGCACGTGTTCGGTGATGACGGTGGCGTGTCGTTCTCCACCACGGCTTTATGATCAGCATTCTGTGCTATCACTTCACTTGTGTTCTCCGCAGGAATATCGCTGTCCTTTGTCATGCCGAGTAAAGGAGGTTCTGTCTCCAAAATTTCCATTGCTCCATTACCTGCTCCTGTGACTGGTTCCACATCCATTCCATCACTACAAAATGTCAACAACAAGCACTACTTACAATGCGCAGAAGATGCAACTTGCCCACAAAGCCTACCCGTAAAAGACTAGCTTATATTTCCAAGCCAATAAAAAAATCTGGCATCAACAAACTGCAATGACAAATTGTGACCATCCAATAACTGCAGCTGCCCTCTTTGACACCAGTTACACTGTCATAAAACACCACGATGACCATACTGGTGCCAAATATGATTAGATCAAGCATGAAGGACTTGAGTTAAAGGTTATAGTCAAAGATCGGATCACATATTTGAGCCAGTGCCACCCATGCAATGTTTCGGGACACCATGCCAGTTACCAAGCGGCATAGCAATGGTCTTTGGGTAACCAATAGTCAGGGTCAGACTAAGCCAATTGGCAGTCCTATTTCTACTTCACATTAGTCGAGGCTCTGATCAAATCTGGAGTCTAAAACGCATACATAGTTCAACTACCAGGTACTGAAATTGCACCATAATCTAAACATCAAAGTTGTTTAAAATGGCAAGTTAATTTATACAAAACGTGTAGGGTCCAAAATAAATTTATTCACTGTTTTCGGAGTACCCCAGATGAGTAAAGGAAGTTGGTGCAAGGAAAAAATTATGTGTGATGTAACAATGTCTGAGACATTTTAATACATACTGTGTTGCAGCCAATTTTGTCTTTGAATAAGAAAGATTGGTTGTCATGGCAACAGGGGTCATCAGCGGAGAAATTTAAATGACACCATCGGACAGCTCGAGCCCAAAAATAGGGCGGTAGGTGCAAACAGCGTGCAATTATCTTTTACGGGAGCCAAGTTAGTCAATTTTGTCGCAAAACTTGTTGCCACGGCAGTCCTGTTCGAATGAACACCTCATAACATGCCTAAGGCCAGCGCCGCCAGTCCTGCAAGTACTAATAGATTTCATATAAGAACAGATCACTGGCATATGGTTAGGGCAAGGTGTAAACAACCATTCGCCTACAGCTTTCCGCGGGCCTCGGAAATCTGAACCGAGCCGCGGAATTTTTCCTTTGCCGCAGAATGTTGATATTTCCGGTACAGTGCGGTACGGGACGGTACGGTGCGTTGCGGAACGTGATGGTGGAAATCAGGCTTTAGGATTTGGATGGGGAACCGCTGTGATCACAGCGATCAAGTCTAGATCACTGTATGGCTAAGATCACTGCATGGGCTGGTCGGGTACAGAGATCAAGGACGAACGATTTCGAAAATAACACTGACATGGCTTAAATAGCATATAGTTGATTGCCAATAACGTGGAAACAGTTCAGATTCACAGACAATTCGCCGGTGACCAAAATTACAATCGTAAACGAAACACAAAAACGACAAAACACAACAACCAAAACATAGAAAAGTCGACGACTGGCGGGAATACAACTTTTCAACTTTTCAAATCTATGGTCGGCGATTAGAGGTGCGCGATTCGGCTAAAAGCAAATTCGATTATATTCGATTCGATTTCATTTGACTCACTAATGATTTGAATCTTACATGAATTTTTAGCTGCAATTTGGACATTGTTTTTATTATTTGTGAGAACGAAGTGGATAAACAGTTAAAATGTCAACTAAAGTGTATGCGTGTGAATGAGCGAAGAAACATTGCATTCAACAACGGCATGCACATGGTCGACTGGCATTGAAGATTTCTTTGCAAGAACAAAATCGACACGCCAGGTCAACTTGCTTTCCCCTCGAATAAGTTTACCTTCTCGTTAACGACAGAAACTACAACTGCACTTGGCTTCAGATTATAAGTGTACTTTTTTACGCGCGACATAACAGCTTCGCGCGTCTTGGCTATCGTCTTGGCCGCCGTCTGTCCAGCGTCTGTCAAACTGCAGCCCGGAGCCCTATACCAAGACAGTGCAAGATATGCAAGAAATCTTCACTGTGCTCTGCCACAAAGACCAGTGCCGCTGAGTGAAGGGGTTCCCCTCGAACGAGGACGTGAAAGATCTTGCACCCCACCGTAAGTGTTTATTTTATCGCTATTGGCTCGTCTAACGTAAAAACGACTACAGACTGGCACAGTTACTGCTAATCATAACAAGCACTGGTAACAAGCTTCTTAAGGGCATCAACATCGATAACATTGGAAGACCTTGAACTCCCAAAATAGAGAGTTTTTAGCTAATTTTTCGCGATTTCCGACTGCGACACGCACTTTAAGAGTGAATTGCGCCGAAATGGCTGGATATATCCCAAGATAACCTGCGTATAAAATTTTCAGCAGAATAAATGTAGATTTTAAGTCCAAGTTCCAACCATTGAGTTACATATAGTGGATGTCATTAATTGGTTCCAACCCCCTGAGCCTAAGGAGGCCTGCGAAAGCGGGCGTCAACAGTTATACCCCCTAAAAGTGTTTCACCGCTATTGACTCGTCTAACTTGAAAACGGTTGCAGATAGGCACAGACGTGTAGCTGCCTATCACAGTGTTTTTCAACCGGGGTTCCGTGGGAAAAGACAAAATTACAGAACACTGGTTATGGTCCTCCACCTCAATCAGTCTCCGTCGATGGACACCCCCCGATAAGTTCGTCTACTTGGGCAGCACTGTCGACTCCATCATCGGTCAGGGGCCAGTTGGACCGAGTTTGGCGCCAGAATCGGCTGAGCCTTGCTACTAAGCTGAGGATTTACACTACATGTGTTCTGGCAGTAGGCCTCCATGGTGCTGAAACCTGGACACTGTTGAAGGAAGAC
>Ga0209367_1002981_pt1 | contig 22742 bp, 9 predicted proteins | sample WorMetLIZISLAND2_FD_187412 | JGI IMG/M metagenome (GOLD analysis project Ga0209367, IMG submission 187412) | Marine gutless worms symbiont microbial communities from Max Planck institute for Marine Microbiology, Germany - Olavius geniculatus... ... | reverse complement strand
CAAATTTTGACCACCCCCCTCTCATTTAGCGACCTCGTTCGGGGTGACCCCCTTCGAGTTTACGAAAAAGCTTTACGGTTCCTGAAACTAGAGTCTTCCAGGCAGCCGATGGTGAAAATTTGGAGACCGTTTTTGCCTGATCCACCCGTGTGTCAGACAGACAGACAGACAGACAGACGGACAGAATTGCGATGGCTAAGACGTGCTGAAAGCAGTAGCTGCTTTCGCGCGTAAAAATATGCTGACTTTGGCTTTCATTGAAATGCTATGATGATCACATTTTCGGCCACAGACGTTAACGTGTCTGTCCGTCACTCTCGAGAACCCTGCTGAAGCCGTATAGGACAGATCGAGCTTGTAGGCACAATCAGTCGTTTGCCGCCCCCCCCCCGAAGAAAAAATTGTACGAGACATAAGACAGATTACATGCAGAAGCGGAGGTATCCAAGCAGCGGCAGTTACTTTTTTATACTTATATTATAAACTTCTGCTTTCTTCTTATCGCTTTCACATTTAGCGCATGCAGAGTACGTGCATGAAAGTCGTTAAAAAGTCGTCGAGTCAAGTAGAACGGCGAAAAATGCACTAGTGTCAACCTGTCGTATATAACCTGTAGTTAAATCAATTACAGACGAGCTTGCGCCATGTACTAGAGCGATTCGCGGGTGGGTGATCGCCTGGAGCGCTATCCTCTCGCACGCGCATTGATCAACTGATAATTGGCAACAACCTCGACGTCGTTAGGTCCGGAGAATAAATGTCGGGCCTGGACAGCAGCGACCCAGGTCAGTGTGTAGAGGAGGAGCGGTGCGATGACCAGGGTCTCACAGACTCAGATCCGCCGCAGCTAGAAGAAGCGCTCGGACCGCACAATCATCCGCCGAGATAGATGTCCGCTATATTTGGCTGCAGCTATATCAGAGACGCCAAAAAAAGTAAGCTATGGTACTTTTTCCAAATTTTCGCTAAATGTTTACTAATTTTTACAGTTTTTTCATCAATGGACTCTGGAAAAAATTTGCTACTTAGTGGCATGCACACCACGCCTATTATGCCGCTACACTACCTTGCAAAATATAAATACCCAAAACGTACAATAACTACAGATGGTAATAAGGTCGAGTGGTAAATTTTAAAATTATTTAAGTAAAATGTTAAATATAAGTTACAATAAATGTTAAAAAGATTTAGGTGTAGCTACAGAATAAGTTTATATCTTTCAAAAAATAGTGCACAGTTTGTAAGGCCGCACAATTGAAAAAATTGCTCTGTATGCTAATGCAGTTAGCTGAGCAAGATTTCAGCCATCAACCAGCATTAGTGTACATTGTAAATTAGTGCACAGTAAAATCGTTCAAATTATTTGAAAAAAAATGTTTAATATGTTCTCCAATGTTTCTGACACTTACTACAACTCATATTTCAACATTTAAGTTAAATACTTCCAAAATTTACCATTAGACCTTCTTTCCATCTGTAGATATTGTATGTTTTTGGATATTTATATTTTACAAGGTAGTGTAGCGACAAATAAGTGTAATGTGTAAGCCACTGAGTTGCAAATTTCTTACGGAGTCCATTGGTGAAAACATTGTGAAAATTTATCAACATATAGCGAAAATATGGAAAAAGTGCAATAGCTTACTTTTTTGGCCCACCCTGTAGACTATCACGAAAAGCGTTCGCATGAACTGATCACTATAAATAGACGAAGAATCCTTCGCAAAATGCACGCATCAGTGCGGATTGTGATCCAGATCGCCAGCAAAATGTGACTACAAATTGTTTATTCCAATGCCACGCTTCGTGATTAGAAAAATACGCAACTTACGCAATAATCTTTACGGACCGAAGATTCGCGACGAACGGACAATCAGAATCAGTTAGCCTAAAACATTACCTCCTTTCCTCGGCGGTAATAGGCCTACCAAGCTTCACATTTTTTAATCTCTGGTTCACGACGTTCGACGAAGACCACATTCACCGCATATTCAGCATTTAAAGCGTCTATTGTTGTTCCACGTTCTTCAGTCACCTTCCCATTCCATTAAAACACGCATGCATCCGTTGCTTAATAATTATTGCCAACTGATGTCCAATGCGTCAACGGAACGGAAGTGCCGACTGAAAACGAGCTGAGATGCAAATACTGCGTAATCGGAAGGCGACCCCAACGACGTGATGGAAGCCAACCGGAAGTATCGGTCAACAAGTGTCACAGCCCGAGCGACAGTTTATTGCCAGATAATCGGTGTATAGGCGCCGCGACGACGTCCATCAGAACTCAGGAGGAGGGTGTATAGAGGAAGGGCGAGACTTGCACCTCGGCCAGCGAATGGTAGTGTCACGGAAGTGGGTTTCAAAAAGCACCATGTCTTGCATTGTGTTTTCAGTGTAAATTAGTTTGCACATTTTATTACTAAATTCTTGGCTTTGATGCAAACAAATATGTTCATTAATTTTCTGCTCGCGATATATAGCAGGTAAGCACAGGCCTGTCTGGCTCAGGTTAAGGCGGGGCGCGTTCACCTGTATCGGGTGGCAGGTAACGCTGTATGATCTCACATGGCAGGTGACGCTCCGTTGCTCTGATATGGGTTACCTACGAAAAGCTATACGATTTAACCATGAATAACCATCGTTCAAAAGTTCTTCGGAGTTCAGACGCTCGCCGACGATGTGTCTCGGTTTACGTAGCTCAGCCAAAAGGCTGACGTAACTGAACTGAACTGGCATGATTTAGTTTTTGACCAATTGACCAATAGGCAAGCAGTAATGCATTACAGTAGGCACCGTCTAACGGGGTCGGTAGATACGTGACTACGCTCACATACACGTCAACCAACGACCAATGAGCTCGCCCTGCTTGCCCGATGGTCAGTTTGTCAAAGACTAAACTGAGTCAGTTCAGTTCAGTTACGTAGCTCTGTACGCGCCTTAACGACACACCCCAGTGACCCATCCATCCGTCACCGTCGAAACCCACATTCCGTCACAGCAGCCAGAAGTAGCAAGTGTCACCTTCCAGTAGGAGCCATGGTCTATAATCCACAGTGTTCACAGTCAATCTTCCAGCCTGGCGACAGAAGGTCAGCCACGTGTCGCCCGTTCTTCGATAATCAAAGCAAAACAGAAAGCTACACAGAGTACATGCAGTAGCGTACGCGGAGGAGAGCGCGCCACGGACCGACATATACTGTCTGGATTACGTCGAACGTCAAAGCCCTGAGTCACCGTTGCACCCAGCCAGCGATACTCTGTGGCTATATGCTGGCACAAAGTAACTCCGCGATGAAATTTACGACGACGAATATAATACGCCCCTCCCCAATGCTGCACCGAAGAACAACGACTTCTGTTTGAAACCTGCGTGCTAACAGCTGCAAAACATCATCATCATTCTCTCTCCACTTAGACCTACTGTGCAGTGTGTCATTTGACTGACTTCGTGCCTCTGTCTGCGTTTTTCGCTACATTCTTAGTGTGCACTTTAAGCATACGATTTTATATTAATTAAATGAAATTAACAGTGCCTAGAGCATATACGTCTCAACTAATTATTAGGCCTAATATGCATCCTGCACAGTGAAGCTAAAAATGCAGCTGCACAAATCAGCAAAAAAACAACGGCTAATCGTTCCACGAAGATTCGGTAGGTTTGTGACGTTAAGCTTATATATAGCTGGCGAAACGTTAAGTCACAGGTGACACAAATGTTAGGTTGAGTCGACCTGTTAAGTTCACACGAAAAATCGATTCCGTACGCACGTGTCAAATGCACAATGTTTTCTAGTCGCTATCACCCTCGCCGTGCACCTCAGAAATATCAATTCCGCTGTACCCACATAGACCTATACGTAAGTACTCACACGCAGTCGATATTCTGCGTACAAAACGTGTGTGCATCAGATCTCATATTTTAAGAAATAATTGTACAAAATTCGATTTCGGCTGGGGTGATCCCAATGCGGAAGACTCCCCAGACTCCCTAGCTGGATTTTACGGGTAACGGGTCCTACTTCTAAAAAAAGTAAAAGAGAGAGAAAAAAGAGAAGGGAGAGAAGAAGTAAAGGGAATGAAAGGAATGAAAACGGAAGGGGAGGGGAGAAAAAAAGAAAGGGAAAGGCTCGAGGCCCCATTTCACATTTCTGGCTACGCCGCTGATTTTCAGTGGGCACTTCGTTTTTAGCCGACCGTACTTAAGTAACGGTCGAGCTATCGGCAAGGTTGTCGTCCGCCTGTCTGCCACGGATGTACTGTGGCTAAACGGTGCAAGATAGGGCCTAGTTGCTATTGATCATTGATAGGAAGTCACATATTGCCTTTCAAATAACATGAAAATGATCGATCTTGGATGACCTTGAAAGTCACTGACAACCAGTGCGGTCTACTATCGTAGCAACAGCTGGGCTTCTTGTTGATTTTCGGCCAGGCATGGGGGCCCAAAGTTAAAAACCGTAAGCAATACTCCCGTCTATAAGTCCCCTAAACCTTTCTCTGCCTACGCTGCAGGTACAGTACACACTGTGCAACACACGGAGAAGTTGTAGGTAAAGGCCTATACACAACGACAACGAGCAGGCGAAGATAAGAAAAGAGAAATGAATGGATTAGGCCTAGGAGACGACCGACCAAATCCCACAGCACGTTTCACATCGTCAACTGGTCGGGCGCATTAATACATCAGCGAGGCACACAATACAATAGTCTACAATACGCCGACCTCCCAGTTCATCACAATGTCAGCGTCATCAGTATCACCGGCTAACCCTTTTTCAGAACTTCATGACACTCGCACTTTACACGATAAAACTGCGATCAATGAGCGATTACAAATCAATCTTACGACACTGTAATAAATAGATAATCTACTAACCACCAAAAAGAGCCCTAGTGTTTTGCGACAAACATTATAGGCTTACCAAATAAATTCAGATAACTAAAGCTACGGGTTACTAAATACGACCGCATAATGCATTGGAGGAGCAGCCAATTAATAGCGCATGTCAATCAGCTGCTACTTCCGAGAGACTGTAAGGCACTTCTGGGCGTGAGTCCACTGGTGCAGAGACATAAAAAGTTTCTGATGCGCCGTAGAGTCGAAATTAGCAAACAGCGAATAAGAACGTCCTTCCAGTGATGTTTAAAGCGTCAACAGAGAGAGGGGGAGTACACAGTAGAATAAGTTTGATAGCGTGAAAAAGCATCGTGCAATCGAGCCCAGCAGAATGCGGCTATCAGTTGGCGAGTAGGACTTATCCATCTTGCGCGGCAGATTTCCCCATACACTAGTCTACTACGTGACATCGGCGGGCTGCTGGCTCTGACTGCAGTAGTGACACGATCTGACTGTCTCAAATGTAGCAAAGTTCACTCGATGACAAGCAGGTTTTTTTCTCTCTCTCTTTAACGGTCTCCGACCAGCGACCGTCAACAAACGCTCGAGCACGTCGAGTGGCATAGCGAATCGATCTATCAACTAACGCCATAAAATACTGATGTCAAATGGGGTTCGCGACAAGATGAAACAGAAAAAAAACTAGAAAGCAGTCATAGCCCGCAGGTGCCTCCGCCAAGGCAATGTTATTCGCCAGGTGGCGTCACCATCTTCGCTTTACCAGCGGTTCCCTTATGCCCCCATTAACGCAATGGTAACGAAAATTTCAAAGTGATCCAGAATCCAGGATTCCTGCCGGATCACCCCAAAATTGAATCACTGGTAGTTTGTGCCATGCCCAACATACCCTCAAAATTTCAGAAAGATCCGTCGATCCGTTCATAACTTTTTGAGTTATCTTGCTGACACACAGACAAACAAACAAACAAACAGACAAACAAAAACCGGCAAAAACATTACCTCCTTGGCGGAGGTAACTAAACAACCTACAAGAACCCCGTATTAGGGGACAAGCAACACAGTCTGTCGGTTTTCTTCCAAGCTCTCTGGCAGCTTTACAGCAACGAAACGACGTAAACACGGTTCGAAACCAAGTACACAGCCGCGGTCGTTTTTAGCAGCACGATTTGTCAACGGCGCAGGATAAAATGCCAAGGACAAATGTCACACCGCAGCCGCAGGCCGCCGACTGAATTGATTTGATGCATGCTCGGTTTGCCAGACTTCAGATTATACCTGTGACCTACATCCAGCTTGTTGTGCAAGCCCAGTGAATGCATTCTACACTGTGTCTCAAAAAACTGGGACCCCTATACACATGGCAACAACTACGTGATTTTTTGTTTTAATGTCATATCCTTTTTGCCACATTAACTATGACTTATTCCCCATAAACTGTGTAATTTTCAACAAAATTCCTTATACTGTTTATGAGGTACAGATGTTTAAAAAATGACACTGTTGTACTAACGTTTTTAATATGGACGTCACTGCAGCACCGGTTTGACTCACAGTTAGGCGGACAGTTTGTTCTCAAAGTGGCCACCGTTTTCACGAACACACGCCCTCAATCGAACACGCCATTGCTTGATGATTCAGTCAATGATTCCCTGTGGGAAATGGTGCCACTCTTCGATCAGTTTTTTCAACTGTTCCACGTTGTAAATCCGGCTCTGGTAGACGCGCTGCTGGTAAAAAAATTCGCTTAATTTTGTGAGCCTGAATCCGACTTACAATCACTTTTAATGGGGTTCCAGTTTTTTTGAGACACAGTGTAGATTGTAGAATCTAGACCCACCATATTTAGGCCTATGCACTGCTTGGATAGGCCTATACAACCGCCGCCTTTAAACAGTGATGTGCAGTGTCGTGTAAAATTTCCCAAAAATTATCTTCACTTCAGGTTTTGGTTTAACCGCCCAAATTGTCTGCAGTTATTCCAAGTTACGCCATATTCCATGGCACTGCATGCTGGAAAACTAATGCCTTTATAGAATCATACTATATATTTCTGTTTGTCTATCAAAACGCGTGCTTCTCTGAATGAGAACCATGGGGCAAAAACTAATCGTCATCAGCTAGCCCACGACCGCTTGATTTACGCGTCCGATGCAGGGGCGTCATTTAGGGAGGAGGGGCTGGGGTCCCAAGGATTTATGATATTAATTTTTCTCTATAGGGGAACGTACTCTAATGTGAGCACCTTTTTGTTTTTCGTCCATCATTCAAACTATATCAGCTTTGACAGCAAAATATGGTTTCCAGTGTTAAAATCCACGGCAGACCTGTAGAATATTTTCAATAAAGGATTCTGCAAAACGATTTATGTATCAAAATTATGGCTGCTTTGACAACAGCAAAATGCTCACATTAGGAGACCTGCAACCTAATGTGAGCACACCGCGTCCTCTAATGTGAGCACGTGTCTTCAGAACGTTAGTCCTGTTCATGACATTGGGTCGAAAGAAATCATTTGTCTGTTCGGATCTATGCACAGTCCGACCAGACAAATGATTTCCTTTCTTTTACATGCTCAACGCCGGCATGGTGCTCACATTAGAATCGCGCGAAAGTGCTCACATTAGGGCCGCTATATAGCTTCATTTCAACGCCCTGGCAGCAAAAAAATGTGTCAGCATATCTCTTAATATCGCTCACATTAGCTGTACTTCACCGAAATCGTACATTTGAAACAGTGTTACTGTTAACGCTGCAAGAACAAAACGTTACGTAAACTGAGACCCCAATTGACTTACTGAAATGACGCCACTGGTCCGAAGCTGAACAACTTTTCATCGGAATCCACCTCGTACCCTATATAAAGGCGGCCACGGCCCAAGTGTGACGACAGAGCACACACATCAAGACGTCCTGAATAGGCCTATTCGGGCAGATTTTTTCAGCAACTAATTCCTAACCCCAGGCTGCGCGGGTGGGAGACACGACAGGCTTTGTTCGACAGCTCGACATTGGATCCAGATGTGATCGTCATTTCAACACAAGACCTACATAAAGCCCAAATTCCATTACGTCGACTTTCACCGAAACTTACCCGCGGGGAAAGTCGTGGACACAAACCGAGATGTTTGCGACAAATTCCATACATTTGCTTCATGCTTGCTTCATCCTGTAAACGGGGTATTAGGCTACAGACTACAGAGGCATGCACGGTGGCCAGGCACGTCAAAAGATGACATCAGCATGAACGCGTGATAAACTCGCCTAAATGAATTCGGCGTAAAGGATGCGAACGAGCCAGGGGCAAAAAAGCCAGGAGGTGAAAAAGCCAGACACCCGTGCTATCACAATTTTTGAGAAACTCACACGAACGGAAAACAGGAAAACTATCTGCGGCGGAGGCACAAAAGTTTGCAAACGCCAAAAACAAAACAGAAACATACTTCAACTAGAATCCTTGTCCTAACCACACCCGGAGGTCAAATCTACTACGTAAACTAACAATATGGAAAAACTGGGACTTTATTCTAGTATTAGCTAGCGTGTAGGCCTACAGCAAGTAATCCAATCAGCTGCCATCCACCACACGTGGGCAATGGTCCTGCACATTGACATACGACTTTAGGTGAACAGATCACAGGTAAGGTCAACTGCAGCCAGAGTTTGCATACCTGGGCAAATATCATCAAACTCTTATACACGAATGCGTCGCTGAAACAAACAAACAGACCGCAAACGTTAGATCAACAACAACAACAACGAGACCAGTGATTATTCACTCACCGGCATAATCGCAGTGTCCGAGAACGACCGACGCATTCCGGTGTTATATCCAGTCAGCACCACGCCTATGTGCTCCCGATCGCTGCACTCGGATAAATGCCGAGCAATTCGGCACGCATAGTTGAGCCGAGCGAACGACTAAGCACTAGCTGCTGCCCGCACACAGTGTACTCAATAGAGCCGGTGTCACATTAAAATGTCTCTCCCATGAAAAATTCGCCCGGGAATAAATAATCAGGGATTTGATATGTCCCCCTTATTTAAATATCGCCGGTTCCATCTGCCATTATAGGATCGCCCCCCCCAGGCGGGACGGATTTTTGCCGGCAAATTGTCGGCCGGGGGAGACTTTTCTGGGGACTCTCCTATAATGGGACACCGGCGAGCGGTAGCTGAATTGAGAGACTGCGAGCCCAAGCCTACATGCCTGCCCCCTCTATCCCAACAGTGCCTACGAGCTCGCCAGCGGCCACACACAGTGCAGAAACTGTGACCGACAGAAGTCTTGCACCTACGGCGATTCACCTGAGGTCGCCACTAGTTCGTTCGTAAAACGTCAAGTGACGACACCTGGCGAATCAAACTAACCTAAAGTCCTTCCCGAGCCATAACGCGGACGCCCATAGGGCGGCGCTCATCTTCGTTTTTTTAGCGCCCTCAGTCAGTCAGACACCAGTATACACTGCTAGACATCAGATATGGATTACGGGGCTAGTGCATCGAGCGGTGTGCCTCGCTGTTTACGTCTCAGGTTTCGTTGGTACTCATTGTGCCTACCCAGGAAGGAATGGCCAGGCTGAGTTGATCTAAACAATAGGCGTAGGTTACGTCTGTACGTAGGTCTAAATGACTTTCGCTGGAGTGGCCAATAGCCGCAAAATTCAGAGAGGAAAAAAATCGACAACAGGCTAGCGTATTAGCCGACCGCACTTAAGTAACGGTCGAGTAGCCTAGTATTGGCATGGTTGTCGTCCGTCGTCTGTCCGTTCGTCCGTCCGTCTGTTTGGCTGTAACGCGGACACTAGCTAACGGGTAAGTCGTAGGTGAAAACTTGTTACACGAATAATTAACCATGTGCCTTGAAGTCGGGCATGCACAATTTTAGCGATCTACTACAAGGAAAACATTTTCAAATTGGGGATTGAATGGACGGGGATAGGAAGTTAAGTTCAACGGAAAACTGGCCATATCTCAGAAACGGTGAGAGACAGATTCTACGGCCAAGATTACTAGTTATCACCAATAGGAAGTGGCATATGACAGACGAGATAGAAATCATTGACCTTGGATGACCTTAAAGGTCACTGACAACCAGTACGGTCAATTATCCTAGCCACAGATGGGCTTCTCGTTGAGATATGGCCAGTTTTCCATTGAGTTTCCTACCCCCGACGCTAGCCAGCAGAAATGTGAATTGAGAGCTCGACCTTTCATCTTCCTTTCCTTCCTTGCAAAACGCATGTCGTTGCAGCATTTCTGGTTCTTTGTACAGCAAAGCAATAACTGGCAAAATGAAAGCGAATCCAGGCTTAAGTCGAACAGCTTATAGAATTTTTATTGTCCAAAATGGCGTCCCTTCCCCAAAAAATCGGCGGCCCTGTTCGGCCGTACATCTCGAACATGCCTAAGGCCGGTCCTGATCATCATCATCATCATCAACAACAGCAAAGTTGGCAAAGTTACATAGGGTTCAGGTACGAGATAATTCATCCAGACGAAGTCACTCATTGAAGTAGTATTCGGGTCCGAAGTAGAAAAACTTCGACGATCGACGCCAATACAGCATCCATCACTAATCAAAGGGACCATTCTCATGGCTGAAGATCGACGATTACGTGAACGAAAATGAAAATCAACTCAAAAAGTAAAAAAAGGTAAAGGTGGTGTATAGGCCTAGCTCTTAATAGGAAACCCTTGACAAAACTACGGAGCGTCACTTTCCGTATGGGATCACACAGTGTTAGCTGCTACCCGACACAGGTGAACGCACCCAGCCTTAACCCCAGCTAGACAGACCTGTACTCGATTTACCTAACCCGGAGAGATGGAAGGCTGAGTTGACCTTGGTGTTGGTTATACACCAATATGCTTTACCTGTCCGCAGACAGTCACCTATCCAAGTAGTAACCACTTGATAGTGTTTCGACCGGGAATTGAACCCACAATCATTCGATCACAAGTCCAACACCCTACCGTTGCACCACCAAGCCATTTTGTCACCTTGTCATCAAACTCAAGTGCGGGATCGGTCTGCATTTTTGTAAAAAAAATTATCGAGGCTACCTACAATAGTGACATTTAGCAGATATCATCCGCAGCAAACCTGTCGATACCAGCCAAGAAGCTTAGTGACCGTATGGCGGTCATGAGACAGGCAGATCGCCGGGAGAAGATAAAGCAGACCACCTGCCCCGCAGACCGACCTCCGTGCATTGTGGATTGGGTCGCGGGGCAAAGTAAATCTGTCTCGTAAAGCACAGAAATCCGTTGGAAATAAGCGGCCTAATTGCCGACATGGCTGCCTATCGCTCGACTATCTCGTGCTTTACGACGAACGCCGCTAACGCAGTCTCGCGTGTTCGTTTATAGGCTCGCAGAGCATATACGCCATGCATTAGCGTTCATTATTGCCTCGTATTGCTTCGTTCACGATCTTCATTCGTTTTTTCATGCCGATAGCAGCTGGACATTGCCTCAACCTAAAGCATGTCGGATTTTCACTGCAGAACACTCACTGTATTTCGTGCATTTCGGCCATGTAGCTGCAGGCCTAAGTACGTTTTTTTGGTTTTTGTATTAAACTTTTCATTAAACAGTGGTTAGAGATATTTCGTGATCCATAAACAAGTCCCAATTTTTTTGCGATTTTAATTTCTTTTTACTTTTTATACGCAGAAAAGCAGTGAAAAAACTATAATAGGCCTACAACGTAAACTATTAACCATTAAATTTGTTGCCAAACTTTAGCGACCCCATTCAATTTCGAAATGATGCAAAGTTGTTAAATTACAGCAAATAGCCACCAGAGAAGCTAAGTTTTCGTCAATATGCAACCTAATTTACAACAAGCGGTCACCGTAAGTATTCGCTATCAGCACTTGCAGTTTATTGTAACACACACAATGTATAAATTAGTCAACATAATTAGAATGAAAACTGACGAGTATGGAATGAAGTCGAAAAGCAGATGGAGTGTGGTATTCTGCTATGTCGATGCATAACCGAAAAAGCTAAAACAAAAAACAAGTAAAACTCGAAAGAAAATGACCGAGAACAAACAAAACTCGCTCAAGTTCAAGTACTGCTATCGGGTATAATGCAGACAAAAACACACTATAACTTATGACCTTGACATTTAATAAATTTTTTTTAAATGTCAAGATGCATGTTTATGCAAAATGTTATCAAACTAAGTGCAGCGGTTCATGAAATCGTGCTAACGGAGAAAAAAAACTTAACGACGATGCCAAAATATTACTGTTTTCGCTATAACTGAGCCAATACACTGACATATCTTTGTGCACTTCAGTTACCGAGATCTAAATATTCGCTGTCTCTAGATCGCGTTTAATCGCATGTACTTGGCCCCGGATTTTTTTTGAGAAAAGTCCCCCAAATTTTGGTACCTAACTTATTAAAAAGAACATACTTACGATCACGTGGCAAAGTTTAACAGCGATCGGCCGATGGAGCTCGGAGATCTCGTGGAGAAAAAAAGAAAAGAAAAGATCGACAACATAGAACTGTCGGCCTAAAAACTGCCAAGCCTGAAAAAAATTTTGTCAGCTTCTTAGACATTTCCAGACCGACCCAACTGGGTGGAGCATATAACATGATCGTTTAATTATACTGCAGAAGTTTATTACCAAATCACGTCGAAACCGGTTCACTAGTGTCAGCGACGTGAACGGGGCAACTGAAAATGCACGGCATGAAAAGTCGGCACAGAGAAAATTGCAGGGAATTGTAAATGCAGGACTGAAAAATGCGACTGATGAACATTTCAGATACTTCACTACGCTTGAACAAACTGCGAAATAACTAGCTCTGATGCTGTCGACTCGAGAGTCATCAGTTAGACTTCAAAGTTGACCCATAAAAGTTATTTGACACACGGCTTTCCATACTTTTCTTGTCCCCCTCTTTCCGTTCCTGCTTTTTCCACCCCTGCAAGTTTGTGCCACATTTTCAGTCCTGCATTTTTACTCCCTGCAGGTTTGTGCTACATTTTCATGTCTTGAATTTTCATGTCGTGCATTTTCAGCGTCCCCACGTGAACGCCAAGCGATGAAACGAATTTAGCGTTGGTCGCATTCCAGCGTTACGCTCGTACACCACTACTTCGATTTTTGTGAATCTGTTAGACAACAAGTCGTACTCGAGATATTGTGGACTGGTTGTGGGCTTTCGATTTCTTTGCGGACTTGTTGTCAACGTGTTGTTGTGAAATTGCTTGCAGGTTTTCGACGCGTTACAGCTATACTGTAAAGAGCGTTCATGGCACGATATGTTAGATTGTCGTCTGTCTGTCACGCATGTATTGTGGCTAAACGGTGCGAGATAGGGTCTAGGTTGCTATTGCACACTAATAGGAAATGGCATATTGGCTTTCAAATAACATAAATATTATTGACCTTGGATGTTTTGAAGCTCAGTACGCGCTTTTGTGGTTAAACAGTAAGACATAGGGCCTGGGTTGGTTTGATCGCTAATAGGAGAAAACATACACTTTCTTAGATGAAATAAAAATCATCGGCCTTGGATGACCTTGAAAGTCAGTACTGCAACATGAACCGTATAGGCCGTAGCGCCTCTTTCCTAGCGACAGCTGGGCTTTTTATCAATTTGTCGTACAGCTTGTTGTACGGCATGCTGTGTAACAAATCTACGATAAATCGAAGGAAGTGGAGTTTGGACTTATCAGGGCGTAGATTGACAGCTCGTCAATGACGACGAAAACGTAAAATGCTTTTAGCTGCTCGTGATGGCGGCAGCGGCACGGGAGGCGGTCATTAAGAAGTATGGTACATAAAATAAGTACGTCATCAAAGACTGGACGAGCGAGGGATGCTGGGTAGCAGTGCTGTGCTAGCTGCCCACACATGGCGCTAGCTTGATAGTTGGTCAACGGTGATTTCGACTAAAGGCGCGTACAGAGCGACGTAACTGAACTGAATTGAACTGACACGGTTAAGTTTTTAACGAAATGACCAATGGGCAAGCAGGGAGCGCCCATTGGTCATTAGTTGACGCGTACGTGAGCCTAGTCACGTAGTCAACTAACGCCGTTAGACGGGACTACTGTACGAGTAATGCATCACTGTTTGCCCATTGCCGTGCTTTTAGACATGCCGATTCATCGAGTTGAAACGCTCTTCCAACCGCTTTTAAATGCAGCTCAGCTCACACTGTTTACTCACGCTCATACGTCATCTAAAACATTTTTACTTCTCGTTTTACTAGTACATCAAACGCGTTAGATGTTGTTACAGTTAACGCGCTATATAAATTACTTACTTACTTACTTACTTACTTCGTCGAAAACTAAACCGTGTCAGTTCGGTTCGGTTCAGTTACGTCGCTCTGTACTCGCCTTAACGGCATCTGCTGCAGTCGGCGCAGCGTGCGTCGTTCGCACCGGGCGAGTCGCAGCAATCGGATAGAAACACGCCAACGACGGCGCGAACGGACTGTCTTGCCCTAGCGCGATAACGCAATCGTCGTCGAGTTAGCGACAGCACCTGACGTCGTCGTATACAGGCCTTCGTGTGTGTTAGCGTAACGCGGCTTGGTTCAACGACTCTCTAGCGCAATCGCCAGGTACGCGCGTTGACGAAGTGCGTTTCAACCCACCGGCAGACTTCGATCGAGTAAGTTTTCGACGTTTTGCGACTTGTTCTGTACGTTCTGTCGCCCGTCGGTAGCTGCAATTTTGGCCGACTTTTAACCGCGAGATAGACTATCAGATCGCAGGTTGTGACAGATCGTCTGCCAATCGTCTTAGACCTGTCAGTCGTACAGAACCGCGAGATCATCGCCTCTTTTGTGCGTACACGGCACAACAACAAAGCCGTGCTTTCGAGCCCTGTAAAATCGTCGAATAATAATAATATTTTAAAAGTGCAACTAAAGAGTAGTTAGCGAGCAATAATAACTGTCAGCTGACTGCAGTGTTTTTACCGCGGTATTCGGCCGTCAGCAGTCGACAGTAGCCTGAATCTAACGTCGTCGTCGTAGTGATGGAGCGAACGTCGCCGTCGCTGGCCGTCATCAACGTGACGACGCAGCTAATGGAGGCTTCTGGAAGTGACGTCATGGACTCGCCGCTGATGCGCTTCAGCGCCTGGTACCAGCAGATCCACGGCTAACTGTGTTCCTATAAGCAGGTGACGCTCCGTAACTCTGTGGTGGGTTTCCTATACCGTACCTTTAACCTCTAACATTTAACTCAGCGTGATCCACGGCTACCTGAGTCTGGCTGCGTGCATGTTCGGTTCCACGTCGAATGCGATGAACATTGCCGTTCTGACGCGTCGGGCGCTCATCAGTCCCACAAACCTTCTGCTCACCGCTCTGGCCGTCGCCGACCTGCTTACGATGGTCTTTATATTGGCACCTCCCACACGCACCGGATTCAGGCGAATATATGCACTCCTTTCGGGAGCTCAGCTGCAGGGACGTTTACGACGGATTTGAGGTATTTTCAGACCGCGTTCTGCGTGATAAACAGCTGGTTCAAATATTTATAGACGCCGATCTGCTTACGATGATTTTTCTACACTCACGGATTTCAGCACGCGTGGACGCGTAGTACTTTTACGCCTGTACATGGTGGTATTTCCTCGAGTTAAGCCACGTGGGGAAAGGTCCTGGGACGTTTGCAGATCGCGTTCCGTGAGATCGTGACAAACCGCAGCTTCGATTTCGACGTCGCCGATCTGCTGACGATGGTCTTCTACATCCCGTACGCTGCGTACTTCTACTGCTACGCTCGTCCCGACGAGCACGGCCGTCACGCGCCCGGCTGGATCCGCTACCTTCTGTTCAACAATGGCTTGAACATCACCGCCCACACGACCGCCATGTGGCTGACAGTGTCGCTGGCAGTCTTCAGATACTTCGCCGTCTGTCATCCGACGGTCGGCTCGCGTGTCTGCACCCTTCACCGGGCAAGGATCGCCGTCGTGGCCGTCGTGGTGTCAACGATCGTCTTCTGCTCTCCCAACTATCTGATGTTTCGTGTCGTACCGCTGGGCGACGGCGGCTTCTGGTTTGACAGAAATCCGTTCATCACCGAACAAGTCGCGAATCTCAACTTCTGGATTTTCGGCGTCGTGCTCAAGGTATATGTGCATACTAGGATATCGGTGGTATAGGACCAGCTTTATCTATGCATACGTAGGCTTATAAATAAGTGAGTAGGCCTACGTAGTACCAGTGGTATCTATTCCCCAAATCTAGAATTGAAATTGGGCGCAACTTTTCCCCACTTTCGGGCTTAAGTTCTTTCCCTCACTTTTAAATTTAAGTTTTCCTTCCCTCTCCTTGGACATTTTTCCTTTTTATGGGAAAATTTTTAAAGGATGTAGAGTAAAAATAGGGGTCGGTAAAATAAGGGGAAACTTCTGTTAAATGTTTGAATTGCTTACTGAAAAGTAACGGAGGGAAAGTTTTGATCTACACCCTTTACAAACTGTTTCTTTATTTTCACTGGGCGCAAGCTGCGCCTACCACTGAAGCCACTGCGCACTACAAACGTGTACCACTCCAGACAGTGGTCAAACCTGCTTAGACTGCCATCAAATCGCACAGACCGCATACATCGTCGTTTGCATTATGACGCACGACTGCAGCCGTGCATTACGAAAACAGCACCAGTGCGAGTTGATCGTGGTCCAAGGGACACAGATACTGACAAGTAAAAGAGCGGCAAGAAAAAAAACAGAATAATTAATTGACAGAATAAAAAATAAAATTTTATGCGTCCGGCCTACGTGTTTTTTCATGCCACCCCCGATCACAGCAGCTCGACCAGCCGAAGTAATGGCCGAAAATGATTCTGGTGCATATCTGGATTGTGTGACGCTATCTCATTACCCGACTGTAACTGTTCGCTCGATGTTGTATACATCCGTGGGGTCATAGTGCATGATGACTGTCGGCGTAGGCATTAGCAGTAAATCGTGACCGGTTGAATAACGTTAGCAGAAAGCATAACAAAACGAGATTGCTGTTTAAGTCTTGTTCGTTGCAACTGATGTTTTTTTCCTGTTTCCTACATAATATAGGCTTAAGTGCATACAGAACCCAAACAACTTCATGCTTTTTGTCTGCATGCTTTGTCAGTAATACCAATTATTACTATTAAATATTGTGGCTATTTTTTATTTTAATTTTTACTAATATTACTAATTAATTAAAATTATTACCATTGACTACATAGTGCCGTGCATTTGCATTTTCGTTTGTCAGAGTCTCAGGATTATAAACTGCCGCACGGAAGACTCAATTTTTAAGCGATTTGTTACCAAAATTACTGACGTCATAATTAACTTTCGTTGCGTTCGTATGCGAGAAAGCTGCATTTTATTCTAAGTACATTCTGCATTTTTTACGCCTTCGCAGTGTCTCGTGAGGAAAGTATGTCAACACGTGTGAACGGCAATAACTGGAAACTGCCGGCAGTCATGCATTTTGCACTACACTGTTTAGTAACGCGTTTACGTACTGACAGACGCACAGAAAGTCACGATTGTTGTCTACATAGGTTACAGTGCGCCAAAATAATGTGGGTTAGTACAATTCTTCGAATATGACTAACATCTTGTCCGACGATTTCTCCAGTTATCTTAATTATTGTTTTCAACAGAGAACTTTCCCACTCGCTTTAAATCGTGGTTGAGACATACGGGTAAATAGTCGAAAACAGTGGGTTTTACTGGGAAAACCCACCTCAAAAATTGCAAAGCACCCACCAAAACCCACCTTCAACTAAATCCAATTTTATTTTTTTCTTTCGACTAACAATGACATATTATATTACGGTTCACAACTTTCAAGTCTAGGAATTTGCAAAGTTTAGAATATTTATTTGAAAAACAGTATCCCGGTGTGTTAATTCTAATAATTGAAAACCTAAACAAATCCCAAAACTCTATAACTTAGGCTTTTAAAACACCTTGATTTAACGCTTAAAATGCCCAAATGCAGTGAAATCCAATGAGACCCACCGTGAATATTTACTACTTAGGCCTACTTTGAAACCGTTCGCTACTTCTTTTTGGCCCACTGTGTGACAAATCTGTCCACATTTTTGTGAACATTGTATATGGGTTACCATTCGTCTGTGTGTGATATATAGTTTGTTGGGATACAGATAACGCATATACACATTCCGACATTTTACTGGGCAAGCACTCTGCTTGTTTATGCGTTTGTCAGGATATCATCACCAGTAAGCGGGAATATACATCATACTTGAGAAATTTCTAGTCAGAGAATTTGTCCGTAAGCGACTAAAATGCCGTCAGTCACATTTGTTTCGGTACATCGTGTAGAGGGTGAAATTTAGGCTACCGATCCCACTTGGGAAGAACATGAATATTGCGCGGGTTCGTGAGTGGAGCGTGCAAATGACGTCTGTTGCAGTAGCTGCTGCTGCTATATACTTACATTGCCACCCAATATTGGCCAGCCCATTTTCGCTGCATTTTGACTTATCTCGTCTTCTCTAAAGGCGCGTACAGAGCGACATAACTGAACTGGACCGAACTGACCCAGTTTAGTTTTCGATGAACTGACCAATCGGCAAACACTGTGGCTTCACAGTAGGCACCGTCTAACGGCGTCAGTGACTTCTTGGCAGTCACGTAGGCCTATGCGTCAGCCAATATGACTTAGGAGCTCGCCGTTCGCCCTGCTCGCCCATTGGCCATTTCCTCAAAAAGTACACCGTGTCAGTTCAATTCAATTCAGTTCAGTTACGTCGCTCAGTACGCGTCTTAACACTTTTCAGCCATTGCAGCTTTGTCTAATCTCTCATTCCGTCGAGACAATCAAAAAATGACGTAAAAAGAAAGTAAAAATATAAACTTATTTGTAAGATGGACAAGATTCGTATAAACAGGTTAGTTTCCAGTGTGGATGACGAGATCGCCCTGCTGTTGCTGTAGTAGCGAACACCGCGCGATGTGTCTGTGTTTACGACCATGCTTCTGGGTGACGTCATTATGCTAGTCTGCTAATTATTTTTACAAAGTAATTTAATTACGCCGGCGGTAGTAGGCAACCGCACTTTGCACTATACTGCATCGCGCGATGAAGATGAGCATTGTGAAATTGCGTCTGCAAATAAGATGGCAAGTAAGCGCTAAATGAAAAAAAGTCGTCATCTGCTTGTTAGTAGCTTCATATTGTTCAATATTCGGCTTTTAATAATTAAGCATAGGTCTTCTGTCCAGTGTTGACTATCCAACCTGTAAGCGAAAAATGATACTGAATCATATACGTTGAATAACAAGAAGTCTAGCTGTCGCTAGGATAGCCGACCGTACTGGTTGTCAGTAACCTTCAAGGTCATCCGAGGTCACTGATTTTTATTTTATCTGACAGGGCGTATGCCACTTTTTATTAGTGATTATAATGGTAACATTAGACGTATCTCTCACCGTTTCTGAGATGTGACCAGTTTTTTTGTTGAAAACGCACATTTTTCCTCCCCCCGTCCATTTAACCCCTAATTTGAAAATGTTCTTCTTGCACTAGATCGCTGAAATTTTGCACGTTTAAGTTTAAAACACATAGCTAATTATTCCTGTAAAAATTTCCCATACGATCTACCCGTTAGCCAGGGTACATTCGTTACAGACAGACGTGCGGACAGACAGACGACGGACGACAACCATGCCATAATCTCGACCGTTACTTAAGTACGGTTGGTTAAAAAGTGCACGTCACCGAAGTGTCGTAGATTCCACTAAACATGAGGGCTAGTGCGATGTGGCGAATACAAGCGGACGACATGATATAGAGAGCCCGAGTGATTATCACAGCCGCCATAATATGCTAATCCGCCGAGTATTATCGAGCAATATCGGTCGTCATGAATATTGCCAGCGAATGTCATGGAGTAGTCCTAGGGCATATGCCAGCATTTGTATAATTATAGGATTCCTTCAGTAAGGGCTATATACTGCACCGTTATTCGGTCGACTGTCGTCGGATAAACGCTGGCAGGATTATTTAACCGTAATCCTGCTGTATAGGCTTTATACCCCGTTTACACGATCGAGCAGACATCGAGCAAACATCTAGCAAACATCAAGTAGGCTTCATTAAATCCTGCCCTTTGGCTCAAATGTAGGTCTAAGCTTAGCCCACAGCTGATCACGTGTTATATAGGCCCTTCAACTACAACCCACCCGCCCTCCTAATTAGCATGCTAATTACCATAGCTCGTCGAACTAGCCAGATGAATGCTATAAGCAAACATCGAGCAAACATCGAACAAACGTCCAAGCAGACGTCGAGCAATTAGCACGTGTATTTTGAATACATTTGCTCGACGTTTGCTCGATGTTTGCTCGATCTTATAAAAGGGGTATTATACAGCCTAGGGCCCTATATTAAACACGTAGATGCGAGCCCATAGGCATCTTTTCCGTCTTGCTGTGCATTCTCATTACTGTATTTAGACTGGTACCGGCTGGAAAAAATAATTTCTATTTTTAACTATTAAAATGTCATTTTTTTTGCTGAACACTTACTGCGTTGTATTTCGCTTTTCTGTCGTAAATATTTTAAGTTTTAAAATTACATGTCAGTTTTTAATATTTTTTCGCTGACGTTATTGTTTAAATTGATAAGCTGTCGCAATTGTGCTGTGATCGATCAATGAATCAGAAGATTCAACAATTCAGCTAACATACCTCAACCGAGTATACACTGTGTCTCAAAAAACATTCCCGACATTTTTAACTGTAACTTGAAAACCAATTATCAAATTTTGATAATTTTTGGTAGGCCTATAAATATTCCTGACACAACTTGCCATCAAATGACTATTTAGTTTCGCACTTCACACAAAGTTTTTTCTGCATTACCTGGGGAAAACACAACCAGCGAAATATCACTTTTTTATTTAATGCGATATGACTGCTCAATTAACATAACGCGTAAAAATATATTTTGTTCACATTTCTGACACTGTGGCTGAAAATTCATCCAGTTATCCTTTTTTAACTGCCTGCAGTAAAATTGCTTGAAATGTTGGCCCACTATGCGAACACATGCAAGGTGATGCTTTCTCCATTCATCGACAGCAGTATCGATAGGCCTATGTTCTGCTTCAGACCAGTCCAGGCTGTACCCGTCACTTCTTGACTTCACAAACATTCCTAAACTTTATCTGGTAGACACACTGCTGTATGACAGTCAAACCTTGTAATAGATCGGCTGGTGGGGCCCACAGATTAAAATAGATGCAATTTGTCGACCTCTTTTAAAAATTTATTTCAACACATATTATGCTTGGTCTGCTTTCCCCAGGTAGTGCGAAAGCGGACGTTTTGTGAGGTGGAGACTAAAACACTTATTTAATAGCCAGTTGTGTCTACTGATATTTCTTTAAGTTATGATCGATAATGTCGTGGATGTTTTTTTGCAGGTTTTCTGTTTATTTCAACACATATTTTGCTTGATTTGATTTCCCTAGATGGTGCAGAAGCATACATTGGGTGAGGTGAAAAACTAAACGGTCATTTGATGGCCAGTTGTGTCAGGAATATTCGTACCAAAAACTATCAAAACCTGTAATTGGTTTTAAAGTTACAGTCAAAAATGTCCGGGATGTTTTTTTTGAGACACAGTGTACAATACAGTACATAGTACACAGAATATAAAAAAATATATGTAAAATATATCTAAATATGTATGAATAAAAACGACAGCGAACTATAATACGGTAATCATGTCAGTGAATGATTTTGTCGTAGTTACTTACACTTCAAGCAAAAACAGAAAATGTTGCGAAAACATTTTGAGCACATGTTATCCATGGGTCTTGGGTTCATAAATAAAACATTTGCAAAATACTTTATGTATATAAGCATAAGTTAACGCGCATTCGGTTGGCTTGTTTTTTGAAGTGAATATACATGTAGTGAGCGCTGCACTGTCACATGGATAAACCATTAACTACATTTCACTGCAGTCTCGATGGCGCCGTAACTGTTGCTTGGCGCCAAGCGGTACCCGCCCCTTCGCCACATTGCTGCCTAGAAAATCAGGGTTTTTTGCAGTGTGACTTTGCCAGTTATTTTGGTCAAGTCTTTGTCGCTAATTCTAGACGTATAGTGGTGAAAAATCTGGTTTATTCATGACAAGTTGTTGAAGTTTTACAGTTACAGTTACAAAAACATGCAAAGTGATGGCATTTACGTATCTGTGGGGATAGTTGGACTTTCACTCGTTCGAGCAAGACAGTGCACTAGCACACCGGGCTTGCAAAATGGTTGCATTTTTGGATCGCAAAACGCCTGATTTCATGTCCCCATGTTGCATAGTGCTGACACAATAAACATTTTTTATCAGCGAACCAGATTAAGCTCACCATCGAATCAGGGTAGCAATTGACAGCACCAGTTGAGACTATCCAGTTTGTACCCGTGACACATTATGACGTCAGCATTATCAGGACTAGGAAAAAATATTTAATCAACTGCCATATTTTGTTGCAATATTTTGAATTAATATTTCTTCAGCTACAACTGGTACAAATTTTGTATACATTGATCATCATTTGAGTAAATTATGAAAAAAAACAAAAAAGGGTCCTTTTATGAAACACCGTGTACAATCTTGTTTGTCTCAACTGGTGCTGTCAGTTGCTACCCTGCTTAGATGACAAACTTTGTCTGGTTCACTGATGAAAAATGTTTATCGTATCAGCACTAGGGCTGCCGCGGGTACCCGGGTACCCGTCGGGTACTCGGGTAATAAACTACCCGGGTAATTTTTTACTACCCGGGTACCCGCATAGACTATTTAATTTAATTTATTTTTAATTAATATTAAATATTCCATTTATTTTACTAGCATTAGTTTT
>Ga0209367_1002980_pt1 | contig 22743 bp, 10 predicted proteins | sample WorMetLIZISLAND2_FD_187412 | JGI IMG/M metagenome (GOLD analysis project Ga0209367, IMG submission 187412) | Marine gutless worms symbiont microbial communities from Max Planck institute for Marine Microbiology, Germany - Olavius geniculatus... ... | reverse complement strand
GTGTGGGACAACCCTGCAGGAGTTAAGCCACGCTGCCCTAGATAGGCAGCGGTGGGCAGCGATAGTAAGAATGGCGTCAGACACCAACGGGCATTGAGCCCACGGTTGTCGATGATGATGATGATGTCAAACTGTGCATTATTTTGAAATAGACATATACACAATGATTTTCACCTCATGGTAAAATGTCCATTCAAATTTTTGTGGCCATAATTCAAGGTTATGGATTTGTTTAATGCATCATTCCAAATGAAGAGTCAAACAGAGTACCTTCTGTCAAGGTGGTAATTTCAGCCATTGTGACATTTCAGTGTAGTAATTAAGAATGGCATAAGATAGGACCTCAGGTACTATGTCTGAGAGATGCTAGTAATCATAAAAGATTTGAGTTAATGCTCACGAGACTCGCAAAAGCCTATAGCAGTTCCGGTTCAGGAGTTTAGCTGAAAATTTGGATGTTCACGCTAGGTTAATGTACAAATACCAAATTCTCTATCTGGATCGCATAACGATAGTTCCATGGCGCCACCTTTTGAATGATATAGATTTGTGTCGCAGCCCGAAATCGCCAAAAAAATCCATAAAACCCCCTATTTTGGTGTTCAAGGTCATTCAAGGTCATTGAATTTGGCGCCCATGAAGAGCCAGTGTATGACTTCCTATTAGTAATTAATAGTAACCTAGGCCCTATCTCACACCATTACTCACAAGGTGGCGCCACAGAACTATTGTTATGCGATCCAGATAAAGAACTTTGTATTTGTATGTTAACTTAGCGTGAACACCCCAATTTTCAGCTAAACCACTGAACCGGAACTGCTGTAGGCTTTTGCGCATCTCATGAACATTAGCTCACATTTCTTATCTCTTTAACCAGCTAACTACAGGCTCAGCTGGACTGGTCCAAAGCAGAAGTTTGTCAGTTGCTGCTCCAGGTTTATGTGGGTCACAGGTGTCTTTCCTGTGACCTGAGCAACACATCGAAGCACTGAGAGCATACTATTCTCATTGAAGTCAATGGCCATTATACAGCTTACAGAACACACTATATGGGCTTTGCCTCTCACTCTGTCTGTCCTTCTGTTTGTCCCATTCTTGTTCCGATCTAACTTGAAAACAAAGATTACAGGAAAACTAAAATTGGTATGAACATTCCCCAGGCAAGGAGTAACCAGTTGCAAATTTCAGTTCAGAAGTTCAAAGGTCAGTAGTTAGGGTTGCACAGTGCAGTGTATTGCTAGTCAGACGGACGCATATTATGTCAGCATCGGGCCGACGTCTCATCTTTGCTTGTTTTGCATGGTGGTTCTTAGGTGATCTGGTGGGCGTTGGCCGGTGCATGTCTGAGTACTGGCAGCTGAAGAAGAAGATGGCGCCTGGCTGTGAGCCAGAGCTGGTCACATGCATCATGACAGCTCTGCAGCCTCACGTGCTCGGCATGTCACTTGCCGGGGCAGGCGGAGGTGGGTTCATGTATCTACTCACCACCAACCCACACTGCATTGACCTCATCCGTAGTATCCTCTCTGAAGTAAAGGTAAACTATACACGCGTGTCAGTTGCAGTCAGTCTAATTCATCACCAGTGCTACTTAAGTGTTTCTCAGATAGTAAGCGACAAGTATCTTATAACTGGTGCAGTTTTTAAACAACTCATTATCGTCTATGAGCCGCAGTCTCAATCGAACAGAAACTCTTCAGTGTTCGTTTAGAATATTAGACAGTGGTGTTTCACTGTTGAAGTGTACATGAATGATACAAATGATCATATTCTTCCCTTCCTGTGTTGATTCTTAAGGCAAGTTTATAGCACGTTGCCTATAAACCCACCATTGGAGGTCTTTCAGAGAACACTTACCAAATTAATGTTATAGTTATTAACAAATAACTGTCTTTTTCAGTACAATTCTCTATTTTGTTACTTTTTCGTTACTGTTTTACGGCTGTTTGCAGTAGTGCTTTGCAGCATTACTGATGCTTTAATGTGTTGATTGCGTGTTATTTCTTTGTTAAGTGATTTGAGCACACTTGCTGTCAGTAACGATGTGAGATGTCTGTGTGTGATCCAGGGTGCTGAAAATGCTCAAGTGCATGCGGCCAGCATCGACAGAACAGGGCTTCAGTTAACAATAGACGACATGGGACCACAAGAGATTAAGTTTAAGATTCCGTAACTTTTTACCGTTATTGTGATTTTGTTAGTACATATCATTATGACCACATTCCTGCTGACCGATCCTAGACTGTTTGTTGTGCAATGCAACAACAATATTTAATAACTTATGCTGAGTGTGAAAGCTCTTTGTTCATTTTCATACAAATGAGGGACTAAAGTGCATTAGAGATCTTTTTCAGTATGCGCTATAAAAATTTACACTTTATTTACTTACATACATAGTTATGAATTAAAGCTTGAGCAAAAGTGCAGTGATGACCAGCCCTACTTCTGGTCAGATCTGCCTCGTCCATCCATACCTGGATCTGTCAGTGACAACTCTGGACCATGCTATCAACATTCACAGTGTGATAAAATATAATATTGCATACGTGATAAACATTTTACATTATATGATGTTACTATCTGTGACATAGGCAGCCTAATGCTCAACTGAGTAAAGGTTAGTATGCATTTTAAGCATATTTAAAACTCGTAATAATTTAAGTATCATTCACAGTCCAGTTTGCTTTGAAAAATATTTTGTTGCTTTGTAAAAGAGTTAATGGAATGCACGTAGTTATTTTTGTTTGTGTAATTTATAGCTGCTGTGTTTTTGTCATTGTGTGAATCACATATATGCTGATATACATCTGCTCACAATGTCAAAGTTTCAGCACTTGACGTAGGTCAACATTTACATAGTGGTAGCTGAATGAAGTACTGATTTTATTTGTTTTATGTTTATTTGTTTTTACATCGATTAGTTTCATGCATAACTAGTTGTCGGTTTACTTTTCTTTACATGTAAACATGCTGTATTTTGAATATTCATCTTACCGGTGGCTAAATAAGGCTTGTTGGTGTATAGTAGGGGATGCATCGTTTCAAGTGCCTCAGATTCGGCCACTGTCTGGCATTGTGCACTATAAATATCGCATTTACTTACTTACTTATAATAACAGGTTAGTCTTCTGACGTAATCTGAAAGCTAGCAAGTAGCAACTAAAATAGTTGTCAGAAGGCAGCTCGATCGTTGTCTTTGACTTTGTTATATGACATTTTCTGGAAGACAAATGTGTGAAATGGCAATTTTTGCACAAAAAACGTTTTTCTTCCATCTTAGCACCCATTTTTACTGACGGATTTAATAGTTTCATTGGTTTGACTAAACCCTGATTCTGCTTATGCATATCTGGCACTAAACATAATGTCTTTGTTTTCCTTCCTTACTTACTGGTAACAGCAATTTTACTGCAATATCATTGATGACCCAAATGAATACTGGGTTAGCAGCATTCTCCAGTTGTCAGCCGCATACCATACCTTTATCAAAAAACAGACGCACGGCAGATACAGTAGCAAAACCAATGTGATATTACAGTACTAGTTACAACAAACATTTACAGGACATTTTACATATTCAGTAAAATCCACAATGCAAGTACCCACAGAAAACACAAACCACTGTCAAGGCATCATTAATGTTATCATAATTATGACAAACACCGTACAGTACACTAATATTGGAAGACGGTCACTGCTAGATGACATTCAGAGGCGAGTGTGTGCAGGTTTCTATGTTGAGTTAGATTGTACAGCCGAGTTTGTCAGTTGAGACAGTCTTGAATATGACTCTACATCACTGTCCGACACGCCGACATTGCCCATCTGAAATTTACCACACGGAACAATTATTCTCATGCTGATAGTATTCTGTCAGTGTGTATCTGTAAGCAATATCAAAATACAATTCATATTCTCAGTGTCTTAACAGATGGATTATGATTAATATCTTGACACATTTTGCTCAACTGATCATTTCTATTCCAAACAAAATTTTACCAAACATTACCACCACCTGCTTCTCGGATTAGAATCAGAGTATGGCAAATTCTGCACTAAATAAATGGTGTTATACGAAACATATCCGATGATATCATTAGTATGTGATTAACAAAATATAGCCTAGAGGCAAAAAGTTTAGTAATAAATGACCAGGAAAACGGAAAAAAGCCACAATGACATACTACCAACTCTTAAAAACAACAAGTGAACACTAAGTGAAAAAAAAAGTTTCAGCATTAACGCAGCAATCTGTTGACCTGTGTTCGCAGTTCCTTCACGTCAAGGAAAAGCTGAAGTCGTATTTTATCGTCATCACTCATTCCCTGAGAGCCGCTAGCACTACTCGTGCCTCGTGCCGTCCGCAGTCGTCGCAGACTTTCCTCCATCTTCTTGACAGATGTCAGCACGTCGCTCGTCACTATCAGATACCTGTGAACATTGATCTGTGCTCTTAATATCAAAGGTAGTACAGTGCTTATCTACACTGAAGCTACAGTTGTCCAAAGATTAATTTTTAGAGCTGGTATGATTAAAGTAATCGACTTCCGTGCACCGTTAAACTAATAATTTCAAACAATTTTTAGTCAACCTCGGCTTATACTAATGCGAGCAGAAATGCCACCATGTGAAACAAACTACATCCAAATTTCTTTAAACCGCTTATCTTGAAATCACTTCAGTACAGAATGGGACTACTGCTTTAGTGTAGGTCTAACAGAAAGCTAACATTGCATGAGTGACACGAAGCACATTACATGACATTCCAGCAAGGTGTGAACCCCATGGTCCAAGACGGTACCACAACAGTAACTTACTGTTCACAGACGGCGTTCATGATCGTGCTAATCCAACTCTTTCTCGTGTCTTGATGCAACATTTCCTTGTGATCTTCCAGGAAGTCTGCAGCCGGCCGCACGATGCCAGCAACGTACGCCGACGCTTTCGCTGGAACCTACAACAGACATGGTTAAATAACTTGCTTGCCAGCTTTCCACTGCAAATCATATATCGTGCTGTATTGTCAAATCAAAAAATCATATCAAATGTCTCCTTACTTAATAATACTACTGTATCGTAATTCGTAACCCACATCGACTTGTGGCTCAGAAAATAGGATTTTTACTGGTGTGAAGATAGCAGTTGAAGATAGGAGCATCTGGCAAAAAGATTGTCATATAAGCTTGCTAAATGAGCAGACTACTGAAGCTCAGTATAACACATGTCATATTGTCATCTTAACGACCGTTCACTTTATATGCAAACAGCAAGCTGAATAATATCAACTCAAAGTTAACCTTCAGTGGTCTTTTGACCTCAAAACCTAATCAGTTCATTTACGTCCTAAGATGAAATAGCAACAAGTTTGTTCAAAATCTATGTGATATGAAAACACCACCACACATGCAACGACATGTAAACAATGCTTCCGGTATTATAGCTGAACGATGGCAGAGGCAAACGAATATATTTAAGGCAATAACATGCCAGCAGACTGCATAATAAAAAAGTGGGCGTGTGCTCACATCGCGGTTGGTACGTCGATAGAGGCGTGGAATGTCATTGACGGCTTTCAGGTTGGACACACACTGAGATATGATCTCATTCGTGACAAACAACTCGAGCTGCGGCAGCTGAGATGATAATGACTCCTCACCGTCTTTCATACTCTCTGCTCACCAGCATCAGCAGCAGTTTAAACCACAAGAAAACACTCATAATATTTAGCTTCACAAAACTAACAATAAACAGTTAACTGTTTTTCTTTTAAAAAGCTCCAACTTCTTAGTTATTATATTTAATTAAATCTTAATCCACTTGTTGTTCATTAGTTACATCATTCAAGCTTTAACAACCCCAACTTTGAAATAACGGAACTTAGTTATATAAGCAAGTAAGTGCAATATCAAGAGTGCACAATGTCAGCCAGTGGCCAAATCTGAGACACTTAGCTAAGCTGCCAGGGGAAGCTGTATGCCACAAATCAGCCACAAATCAATTATCAGTATGTGGGTATCTTCAGACATGAGAGGTACGAAATGTCTGTTCCATTCACAATATAGTGTGTGGCACACAAAAGTTGTACATAAACAATGTCATACGTGATTGACATGGTTCAAGCAACTGGACAGAACTTCAAAAATGATCAGCCTTGATCACTGCAGTAAAGTGTGGTAATGATGAGCACTTGAACACAGCGTTCAACATGACCACCCTTCACTGCAATGATTAAGGCTAATCATTTTAAAAAATGTCCTACTGCTTGATTGACATAAAGCATGTGTGTTCAACTTTTTATGTGTCATGAAACAACAACTGTATTGTTGATGAGTAATTACTCAAATTAATCGGATTGTCTCAACAACATTTAGAAAAGTTTACTGCAAATACACATAGCAGTATGGCTATTGGCTAAGTGAGTAAGTGTTTCATACCAACCTCTGAGCAATTTGACATTTTCGCTACTGACATGTGACAGTAATGGAACAACTGTGGCTGTGAAGAACTTTGGAAGCTACAACATTTAAGGCAAACATGAACAACTAAGAAACTCTACAATTATGTCACAGTTATTAAATACATCATAATCAGCTATTATTACAACCCATATGAAACACTTCATATGCTGCGACATAATAACGCATCAAAAACTGCCACATCACTGTAACTGGTAAAAGGGTTTTTAACAGAGAGCATTAAAAATACGAGACAAAAGATACATAGCAACACAACAACACACACAGATGCCATTTTGTACTAAAACAATGACAACAGTAATGTTATTACATCAATAATAACGCTATTGTTCAAAATCAACACTAAAAGCTAAAAAGCAATAACTAAGAACTTTTAAAAACCTAGTGAAAGCAATGTCATTGTAACGCAAATGAAAGGACGTTGGGAAAAAATTTTATCAATATAATCATGCTGCTACGACAGTCCGGGAGAGTGACGTCGTCGTAGCTAAGGTAACGCCCACGACCATCAGGGTCATTTAAGGAGGGGACAGCTAGCTAAACCTCAGTGGCCAGTCAGCAGAAATCCCATAAGATATGGAAAACCAACAAAAAATATGGGCATTAACGATAAGGGAAAACGGGAAGGGAATTGATGGGAAAAAACTCCAAGAGCTTTAAGGCAGTGGAAAAACTAAAGGAATCTTGAAATGATGTTGACGCTGGCTGATGAACTTTGAACATGGAGAATTGGAGATACAGCTATCGTGATTGCAAGTTGACGTATATGTTGAAATGTACAACAGAAATATCGTAAACCAGTGTCTTATTATTCTATGTCCGCTTGGTAAGCTGAATGTTTGGGGAAGGGAACATTACGGTTTAACTGCCGACGCTTTGCAACACATCTTCGAAATTAAGCAGTCGTTATACGTATCATAACAAATTACCATGAAACAGGCCGAATGCACTTACCTCGGCTATCAGTGTTTGCACGTCAGTAATCGCAGTAACAAGGTTGGTCACAGTGACTGTCTGTGTGTTACCAGTAGCACCAGCATTGTTGGACTTAGTCATAGTCAATGACGGCGTCGAAGTCGTCATTGCCAAATTAGCGGCACTTGCACTGTGATTAGACGATATGCCGCTGGTAGACATGCTTGCTATGTTAGCCTCACTGCCAATCTTCACCATGCCTGCCTGTGAGCTGCTGGAGTCCGGACGAACGAATGATCGACTCAACTGCACCAGTTAGAATGTTATAACAGCAATAATATATCAATCATAGCTGTAATATAAACCATAACGATATTAACATTACAGCTGCAATAACTGGGTTACTGTACAAAGTTTTATCCAAATTGAAAAAGTTAGTTGGCACATTATATAGAGTTATATTTGTAATAACATGTAAATGCAAAGAAAACTGAACCATGACATAAACCAAAAATAACCAATTTAATAACAATAAAAAAACCATTAAGATACTGAAGCTGATACTTGGTTATTTGAATATCTGAAGGCTAATAGCAATGTACTGAAATACTGCAAGCACGAGATTCGCGCCAGTACTAACTGTCAGCATAAAAATCTATGTAAGAAAAAAGCAATTAAAAAATGTAGGAGTGAGAGTTTTACAGGCAACAAAAGGTTCCTGTGAGCATCAACAAAACTTTAGTTGGTGGCATGATACACTTGTTAAGTAAAGTCTGATCAACGCAGTTGCCGGACACACCAGCCCTCTAGACATCTCTAGGGCCCCGCCTTACCCCTCACCCAGTGCCTCAGATTTGACGAGTTTCTCACTGACATTGTGCGCTTTATAAATTATACTTAGTAACTGTGTACAGGTGAACCATTTTGGGATTTTGGTATATAACCAATTACCCAGGTCAACTCAGAAATCCATCTTTCCGGGGTAGTTAAATTGAGAACTGTGTCTGGCTAGGCTTAAGGCTGTGTTCAAGTACAAGTCTGGCACTCTGGGTACCCGTATACAAGTTCTGGCAAACACGAGTTTGCGTGTATTTCAATGGCAGCCGTTCACATACATATAAGTATGGATTACCTGTAAATATCACTCGTACGAGTAGTTTCTGTGCAGGTCGTGTTTTTTTCCAACCCGCATGACATAAACTGCCCGTAAATAGCACTAATATGATTTATTAAAGCTGTGGTGCATATTTGACATCAGAACTGACGTCTGTGTAAAATTGTTCATCGTTAGAGGTGCACGGTTGGTGAAATTATAAGCGATATGATGGAATATTGTTGTTTATTCGCAAAGTATTTCCTCGATTCGATTTAATTCAACATGGCTGACACGCGTTTGAGTTATGTGCTTGTACAATTGACCGTGAACATTCCACTCGTACCCGTGAAGCTTCTACAGGCCACAAATGGAAACCCGGACCTGTACTCGTACTCGTGTCTGCGTGAACGCAGCCTAAGGCTGGGCATGTTAACATGAGTCACGTGGCAGGTAACACTTTCTGATCTTACACAACGTACATAGCACTGAGACGGGTTTCTATGAAGGGCCATTACACATTACACACCGTTTAACCACGTAACTTGCCAGACCTCGTCCTGCAGCTCAGACAGCCAGGTGGCATAGCGTGAAACCAGCTGTAGCGTCAGCTTCCAGAACCGATGACACAGAGGTGACAGATAAATTTCAGGGTCCCAACACCGCTGTAATGACTGGTACAATTGCACACTACACTGTAACAGGAACGATGACTCGGAACGCTCTGTAGACATGACACAACACTTTGCTGTTTATTATTGTTATTACTTATTGCATGCTGGCACTCATACTTATTAACACTCACTTATCCCACTCCATACATATATAAAAGTTGAAGGTTAAAGGTGGTGATATAGCTCTTAATGGGAAGCCCATCTCAGAGCTACGGAGCGTCACCTGCCGTATGGGATCACACAGTGTTACCTGCCACCTGACACAGATGAACACACCTTGCCTTAACCCTAGCCAGATAGGCTGGTACTTGATTTACCTACCCCGGAGGGATGGAAGGCTGAGTTGACCTAGGCGGCTGGTTACATACCGAGATGGTTCACCTGCCCACAGGCAGTCACCCATTCCAGTAGTAACCCGGCCTGGCATAGAGTAACTTCGTTGCTCGGATGAAACGTGTTACTGTTACGCCATGCCACCAACCCAGAGATACACTGTTTTGACTAGACTGCTGAAATAACTGGTAGAACTGCACACTGTACTGCAGTAGGAATGATAGCTCTGTACGCTCTGTAGACATGGCCATGGCCAAGTCATGCCAGAAATAAATTACCTCTTATCCTACGTGTAAGATGCAATAAAACCCCATTTACAATACAAAAGTGCAATGACTTAACCACAGTGCAAAGACAGCTTCTTAGGGCCAGTTTCTGGATCTTTTAGTTAACTGATCGGTTAGTAAACCGTCCGTTAACTGTAACTCGCTAGTTAAGTTTGTGTGTCAGCTAACTGAGCGGTAAACTATAGTTGCTTAGCAACAATGCACACGACACTCATCACTTCCGCCTAGTGCAGGCGAGCGTCATGAATATTAATGAGCGCAAGCGCACGTCAGCACGCCCATGAGCCAGCCAACTGATTGCTGACGGCCATTTTGTCTATTCATGAATGGATTTTGTCGTAAAATTTGTAGCAGCAAAAGTCTCCTCGTGCGTTATGAAGACATTGCTATACGGTAAAAATCGTTTTATAGTATCACATTCTTCAATTAACTGCTTGCAAAATGGAACAAAAGTTGCGTTAAATATGATAACTACGATCGACAGTTAGCTAACTGGCCGATTTCAGCCAGTTAAATTTTTGGTCATTTTGACCGTTGGTTAGTGCAGCAGAAAACGAGAGTTATACAAATCTGCCAGTTAACACTAACTTGACCAGCTAGTTAAGATCCAGAAACCGGCCCTTAATGATGATTTCTAACCTGCTGTAAGCTCAAAAATGTTTCTCATGCTACAGTGCATTAAATTGATGTTGCTATTTTATATTACTACTGTTAGATACAAAATGCAAAATAACTTCTAACAGAAACAGAAAAGAACAGCGGAGCAAACCTGTGGCTTCAGCAAACGGCGTATAGAGCGCAGTCTCAACAGCACCAGAAATTTCCTGAAACCTACAAACATTGATAATTAATCAATGAATTAATCAACCAAAAGTTTATTTGAATTGAACCACTCAAGTCCATCCATATATAGTAGAAATACAGACAATGCAGCAAAAATATGGAACAAAAATAAACCAATAAACAATTGTTAAAAAAGAATAGTAAAGAGAAAAAGTAATACAAAATAATAATTATTATAATATAATTATACATACATTAATAATTACATATATCTGACCATCAAACTTAAAACCAAACACTTCAAAGCAACAATATTCTGCTGAATTTGGCCAAATTTCTGCCATAAGACCTCAACAAAGCAAAAAACATGCTACTGGTATATAACTCTTCTACTCATTAACAACTGCAAAAAAGCAGCAGTGCAAACTGGGACAGATGAATGCATCTTGAAATATAATTTATTGTCACGAGACACAATGAAAGGGAAAATGTTGGGCAAAGCAACAAAAAAAATGAAAGCGCCTACAAATGCCAAATAACATCACAAGCATCAAGAAAAGATTATGAGAAAACAAAAGATAAAGGCAGCTGGCAAAAGAGATTGTCATTAACCAGCCATTCAGCAGCAAAACAATAAATTACCGGATCTGAAAGTAGACAGAGAGACTCCACTTGGACATGAAAGTGCTGTAGCTGGGATGAGCGCGTAGTTGCTTGACACTGGCCTGTGAGCTACAATGCTGCTCAAACGTCTCCACGAATGCTATACTTACCATGTATTTCTAAAACCAACATACACAGCTCATTAACATGCTATGAAGTCATTAACATGCATTACACTGGCAACTGTTACAAACTAGCATTTAGATGCACAGATATATAGAACTATGTGACATACAGCTAGTGCATAATTTAATTTTCTTACTATTCTAGCTCGATAAAAAGTAAATCAATAACAGTGAAGTACAAGTGAACCAAAACAAAATAAATGTATGAATAGTACTGGGTTGGTGGCATGGCAGCGGTAATGCATTTCATCCAATCAATGAAGTTACTCTATGCTGGGCTGGGTTAGTACTTGGATGGGTGACTGCCTGTGGGCAGGTGAACCATCACGGTCTGTAACCAGCCACCTAAATCAACTCAGCCTTCCATCCCTCCAGGGTAGGTAAATCAAGTACCAGCCAATCTGGCTATGGTTAAGGCAAGGTGTGGTCAGGTGACAGGTAACACTGTGTGATCCCATACGGCAGGTGACACTCTGTAGCTCTGAGATGGGCTTCCCATAAAGAGCTATATCACCACCTTAAACATTTAACTCGTACTTAAACAAATAAGCCAACCATTGGCAAGATTACGTCTCCCATATGCACATACCATACACACAATTACATAACACATATTAATATTTTACAAAAATGTCAAAGAACATTTCCGCAGCTAATTACACCGCAGCTAAACAGAACAAAACTAGCTCACCTCGTGAAAGACGTCTGGGTTGCCAGGTGCAAATATTGATGGAGTTTTTCCTTCAATGTTCACTACAACTTCAGGCCAGACAGCATTGACGACAAAGTCATAGCCACTCACGACGCTGTGAGAATACACACAGCCAATTAATACAGCCTTAAAAAACAGTGCAAACATTACCCAGGGCATCAGTATCCAGTGTAGTAATTCTGTGTCAAAATATCAAAAATCAAAGTTAGCGAATGTCAAAAACCTCCAAAACTTTTTTCACGTACATATTTACGTACGGCTGGCTGACTGGTGGCTGACTGCACACCTGTCAGCCAGCTGTGAGTACATGACTACTGTACTGTGCCAGGTGTCTCTAGTGTGCAGTGGGCAACTGTGTAGAACTGTGTAAATGGCCAGCCACATATATCTTGGCCCAAAGCGTGGCAACATCTTTGCTTGTTAATCGGAAAAAAATTACGATGGTAAAACGACTGCTTTTGCATGCTGAATCCACAGCAGAACACCAACACACTGAAAGCAACAATGAACTGTGAAAACAAATACAAACCCTTGCCCAGCGCCGGTTGTGATTTCACGCAGCTTAGCGTAGTGCCTAGGAAAGAAGTCGAGGATGGCGTTGTACATTCCCTGCAGGCCATTCCTGTGCTGTGCTATATACTGCTCACTGATCACCTGCCAAACAGGACACTGGTAATGACTTACAGTGAATTACTTCTGCATTCTTAGGCAGAATTGCTCCAGTGTAAGCAATTCTGTCCTGAAACAAAGAAAAGAGTGACAGTGCAACATATTATATGGCCATTTGCTTAGGGCTGTGCAACCCTAACCCTAACCTTTTGAACTAAAAACCGGTACACATGTTTCTTCTGACATGGTAAATGTCCACATCAATTTGAGTTTTTCTACACAATTTTTGACTTGTGAGCCCACAGAGAGCAGACAGGAAAACAGACAAGCAATACTTATTAGAGCTGTCAAATCATTAATTTTTTAACGCATTAACTAATGTGTTACTAATGCACCCAGGCCTGAGGGAGAGTCGAAGGGGAAGTTACCCCAAGCCCCGCGACGTTTGAGAGACCCCTCTGTAGAATATAGAAAGTTAGCAAACAAATAAAAACACATTTTTCAACAAGAACTGATGTCAACTAGCGACTGCAATCCCGGGATCCCAAATCATGGGATCCTGGCTGTTTTTGCCAATCCCGAATCCTGGGATTGGCGGCGTCCCCATCCTGGGATTTCGGGATTACAAAATTAGTTAAAATCGTACTTTTTTCGCGTGTTAAATGATAGAAATAAGAATTTTGGCCGTCTGGTGAATAAAATATTTATGTACGCAAGAGTTCCACTCTTTTCTGTGCACTGTAATTTGCACTTTGACAGTCATTATCACTTCCTGCAGTTCGGATACACCTTCCATATGGGCCTATACTACACCATATGCATGAAGTAAGTCAATTAAGGACGTCAAAATGACGACCAATCTTTGAGCCTAATCCCGAAACGGGATCCCGGAATTACAAATTTCTCAATCCCAAATCCCAGGATTGAGAATTCAATCCCGGGGTTGCAATCGCTAATGTCAACGCTAGCATAGAAATCTATTAGCCTGTCATCTAAATAATATTTATTTGCAGTAGTGATGGAACGGCAACTACAGTTTGGTTACCTGAATTCATTCGATCTCAAATAACCACAGTTTAATGGAATATTAGAACTTTTGGTTCACAAAATTCAGTAAATGAAATAAATTTACACATGTGCGTTAATTTTTTTAACCTGTGTTAATTTTTTAAAATGTGCATTAACTTATTAACGCATTAATGTGTTAATTAACACATTAATTTGACAGCTCTAATACTTATATCAGGATGGCCATTACTGTTGATGGTCTTATGTATCAGTTAGAAGTATTGCTAGAGACTATATTCACACTGCCAAACTTGATGTCATAAATACAGCATGCATGCTGCTCAAGTTATTTTTTTACCAGAAGGATAGGTCATTTTGCCTGAATTTGTCATGCTTTAATGTCGAGTTTTTAATTTCTTATTTGTGAAGTACGTGACATTTTTCTCTTATTCTACTTAAGTGTACGATTTCACAATAAACTAAAATATAAATAAGATAAAACAAACTGAAGCTGCACAAAAAATGTAAATGCCAATAACTCTGAATTTTTATTCTTGCCAGCAAACTTTATTTAGTTAACTTAATACAAGACACAAAAGCATCAGTTAGTCACCTCGTCCATGTAAGGCTTGACAACACACGAGCGAAACAGCGCCTCTGCATCGCGAGTCTTGTCAATAGTTGCATAGGTTCTGAGGCACTCGCGAAGCATGTCAGCATTACCTGATGACAAACCCTCACGGAATGATGCTTCCAGGCCGTACTGCAAAGTCATTGTTATACCGGCGATCCTCTGCAGTGGCACCAAAACAAAAACCAATGACATAACTTAAACCCACACATCAAAAGATCATTATATCTCACCACTGACTCATCAGTCAATCAATGGGTCAACCAATAAGGGCCGATTTATTCATGTCCAAGTTAACTTCTAGGTTACCTAACCTAGGTTATCTTGGTCGCGAGGTTAAGTTCAGAGTTAACCTTTGTTGCGTTTATTCACCGAAAAACTAACCAGAGTTTGCTAATCCGCGAGTTAAACCGCATCCATATAACCACGCCATGAATCAAGCGTTTCGATTGGCAGTAGTAGTCACATGGCTGTTCATTTACGGCCCATTATAGGCTTATGAACTAAATGGTGTGTCTATGGGTAGTAGAGGATATCTAAATGGCAATTGATGTAGAGTGTATTCCAACAGGATGCAATAAATGCAATACAACGCATCGCAGCAACTGTGAAAATTACAATTTCAATACATAATCGCGATTACAATTATTACAAGAATTATTGTCAGCTTTACTGCGTATCGCTCCTACGTAAAAGTCGACTATTCCACGTGAGGCATGCCACGAGGTCAAGGTCACTGGTGCAGATGACATTTTCATTCACAGCAACATGGCAAATTGCGCACGTAAAAAGTGCAATCATATTATGATAATTTTGCTGTCTATAATGACAGAATTTACTACGCAGAATGATGTCACAATTCTTTGTCCTCTGGTTCATCGATCTACGACTGTGAAAGGTTTGCAGATGTTGTTATTTACATGAGTCAGCTTCGATCTTGCAGGTTAACCTCGCAAAATCAGGAGGTTAACTGTGCGAGTTAAGTCTGAGATAACCGAGTGAGTTAACCTACTGATGTATCATGAATCAACATGACAAAGGTTAAGTTTTGGAATTACCGACTTTAACCTACAGGTTATCTTTAACCTGGATGTGAATAAATCGTCCCTAAATCAGCTGACTTGTCAAAACAGCAAGATTATTTTAGAATGATGTTAACATACACAGGCCTAGATAATGATGTCTAGATATAACTTTCGAAAAAACTAGAGTTTTTTCAGATCTGTTGACAGAAGGTTACAACGTCAGGCAAAGTGTTCCATACATGTAGTCATGCAACCACAAAAGTCTGGTTTACCAATTGTTGAAAGCCTCGCAGGTTTGCAAGTGTTCTACACTCTCCAGACGGCCTGCATTTCTATTGTCAATACAATGTTTAGTTTATCGGTTATTTATAACTTCTCACAACAATAAAACTAAGGCTTGAAAGGGAAGTAGAAATTCAAATAATTTGCTCAAAGAATAAACTTGTTTAGCAGAAGCACAAGGATTTGACCTATCTCACCACTTGAGATCAACCTAGCTGTAAGACAACAAAAGGCAAAAGTTCATTACCGGTTTGAGTTCGTCAACAAGCGGCAGACCACGCACTTTGGATACGTAAAACTGCAAACGATTGAACTCTGTTGCGACTCTTTCAATCAGCTGACCATTTAACTCACTGCAACAACACCCAGAAAACCACCACATCCACAGAGTGATATAACAAGTATGTTGCGGGATTTTTACGCACCACATATGTTTCCTGGTAATGAAACCATGTTGCCAAAGCACAAAGGACAAATGTTAGCAACAACACGAGAATGTTCAACATAGTACTTCAAATCAATGGCATCTTGCAGCAATATGATCAATAACAACAAGTGATGCACTGCAGATCTAAGATGAGTTCACTCTAAAGGTCTGTGGACGCCAAAATTAACATATACATTTTATCCATTTTCCTGAAAGTGCAGAATTTTCTGATAACTTTGACAGTAATATCGGCACCCAGCGTTTTGTCAACACGGAAAAATTTACCTTTGAAGTTGAGGATCTACGAAAACGACATAGAAAACGCGCCGCCATGGCGGTCTGCGATGATGTCATGAGTTTAGCCTATAGATGCCAAAAGGATGCCATGAATTAATATTCATGACGTCTATAGGCTATGGCCTAGCCTAGAATGATGACGTCGTCGGCTAGGCCATTAATATTCATGATCTATATGGGCTAGGGTCATGACGTCACTGCAGGCACTGATAGATTAGAATATTTCGCATAATGTAACGTAATGCTGCATTTCGTTTGAATTCACGCATTAATTTCATATATTTATAAAGCTCAAATCAACATATTATATATGCGAGGTTAAATGTCTAATTTAAACCTACAGAAATTGCACGAGTGAGTTTGACCGTGGCCATGGACATTTAAACTTTTTTTAGCCCTTAGCTGTTGAATACTCTCAACAAGGACAACCTGCTGTATTGTGTTCTCTCTGCTGATGAATGTTTGCTGCTAATGCCGAGCAATTGTTCCATCTTCTCCACAGAATGCACCATTGACATCAGCGTACGCAGACGATCCTGCAACCAGCATCACTCGTGCTCAGACTGTTTCAATTAAGCCATCTTAAAAACTAACAGCTTCAGAACCTAAATAATTTTAATAATCTCAACATAAAAAGTGCAACACAACAAGTTGCCACGTATGCAGCCAAAAGAACATGCACTTCTAGTGCTCTAAAAGTGCTATGTCAAAAATTAGTCGTCACCATAATCATCAATGCACAGACATGATGGAGCACAGCAATGAACCCAGATGAACACATAAAATCAGTCGCCTCCACAATCAGTAGTCAACGTGAGCTGTTGTTATGCTATTTTCTGTCAGGATGGCCTAGGCCTAGGCTTCAGCCTTAATTAGGTAGATCATCTACAAACTTGCTAAAAAAACTAACATAACGCAGATTACAAGCAAATAAAATTGTCTTGCATTATGCTACATATTGAACATTTGTTGCTAGATATAAAATGAAGATGTAGACAACCTTTTTCTCTCGTATCCGTGCCAAATAGGCCATTTTCTCTTCCACGGCTGACGATGCCTCGGTCATCGCATTACGCACAGCCTGACAGCATTACATAATCACTAGGTTCAACACTAAAAATAAACTTCACCACCCAATGACAGTGATTCAAATACATTACATGTCATGTAATGAATATATCAATACTTACAGCAAAATTGTTACATCAATTTTAACAATAGCAAACAAAATGATTATTTATCTACAAATTGCTCAAGTTAACTCAAAAAGCACCTAGAAAGTTTTTAGAAATTTAACTCTACAATCAAAAACAAAAACTTCATTCCTGCTTGTGAGGAATTTCAAAATAAAGCAGTCAAAATAGCAAATGTTACTATGATGCATGGAAAGTTTGTCTGTTTGTTTGCCTGTCATACCCCTCTGGCACCTTCTGCATTGCATGGTTGCCAACCCAGACTGCGGTGTTCGAGTTCTTGGGCCTTATGCATGTGCGCCCCATCTTGCTCCCCACCTCCTGACAAGAGCAGCCTGGTGGGGGAGGTTGAGTTGCCAGGTAACGGAGTGGACCCACGCGTAAGGCAGGAACTTTGCCAGTTTAATTAAAGCTAGAACAGCAATTTATTATTGTAACAGTAAATACTCACAAGGATTTCATTCTTAAGATGACCAAGTGGATTCAGAAGATTGTTAATTGCCTTGTCCATACCAACCTGACAACAAAGAAACACGGTAAGTAACTAGATATACACTAGCACACAGAACTTTAGTTCCAGTGACTTTCTAAATAGGCTACTAAAAGCATTACACAATCAATAGTCTTGTAACATATTCACTACACAATAATCATTTTCCAAAACAAAATAAACCAGCTGAGCATAATTAAATTATAAATTACTACATACTATTCACTATGACACAAATAAAATTGACCATGTTAAGATGGTCCACTTTGATCACCAAACAGCTTATCAATGAAAGAAACAACATATTCTTCAATTAAAATAAAAAGGCATATTATTAAACATACGAACATGTACCGATCATGAAAAAATGCTGCTAATTAAAAAAAAACATACACATTACAGCAACATACTAGGTTTGTGGACAGATTAACAAAGTCTGCATAGTCTTTGTTAATCAGCTCCACCATTGCACTTTGAAGAATCTTGAGATAAACATGAAGATCGTTGCGAAGCATCTCCAGCTGAACTTTACGTCGACACTCGACCACAAAGTTCTCCACGTGAAAGTCATCCTGCAGACACACTCAACAATACAGTACGAAGCTCTGCACAAATTTCAGCGATTACTGACCCACAGTGACCAAGACATTCACAAAAAAATGAAGCACGTACCAGCCAAAACCCTACTGTTCTGTTAATGTAGTCAGACAAGACTGTTTTGCTGTATTATTTGCTATTTTTTTCATTGAATTATGTTATATATGTTACGACTGTACAGCATAAACATGTCAGTGTTTATTCGGCCATCACAGTCCCAGTGATACTGAGTAGATCATGCAATCTTTACTTGTTTCAATTTAAAAATATAAGGCTTTGTCAAAAAACAGCACAAATACAACATAAAGAACTAATGAACTACCACCTTATCGAGTCAGTACTATACAACCCTATCTCTAACCTTAACTCTAGTGATGTAGAACAGATTCAACCGCTCCGCCCGCAAATTGTACAGCCCCAGACACAGAGCCACAAGCAGTCAGTGTCAGTGACACACCCACAAACTTCATTTACACATCAGATGGGGCCTGACAGCCAAACCAACCTTCATGAAATCTTCTTTATTAAAACATAAAGTCGACGGCCCACTCGGCAGCTGCTGTCTTGCAGTCTCGCTCATTTTAAAGACAAAAGCACACTATTTATTACAGAAAACTCGCAATATTTACAACATTTAGGCGTGGCCGGAAGTAAATTTATTTGCTATTAGAGAAGTGCAGATACCGAAAGAGTAGTTACTTTTGATGCGGTAATTGATTACATTATTCGATAATTCGATTTACGATACAAAAAGTTTAGAGCAATATTGTACAGTTTTTCTGCTCACTATACTACACTGCGAACTGAATGCAAATAAAAAACCTTAAATGTATCAATCGCCTCAGTGCTCAGTCAGATCAAGAAATGGTTTGCCGCAAAAAATGTGTGCACTGCTGTTCTGACGTAAACTTAATGATGTTGCATAAAAACGCCCAAAAAATGTGCCAACGGAGCCAAGACACATAAAAAGCACGATACATCGTGTACTTGTCATTTACAACTTCATGCAAAAAAATTTTTTATGGTAATTGTAATCAATTACTGCTAATAGCATACTACTTGTAAGTGCTCAGTGTATAGAAAATTATATACATATACTATGATATACTAACTAGCTTATTTAACGTACACATATTACAAGCGAAATTGTAATAATTCCTGTTACATGAAAATTAACCCATGTTTGTGTTTTGTTTATGTGGTTCCTACTACTGCGCAGAATTCATTTTCCCTGACTTTCCAGGACAAAATGAATCGTTTCCCTGACTAATTTGTTCATGCAAAATACCAATGTCGGTTTTCAATCACTTGCAATCACACTAGAAACAAGGGCAGCGAAACAAATTTAAAAGTGGAGGTACAAACAATCCGCGTAGAACAGTTCAAAATTTTTTCTGCATCTTTGTTACCTTTTGAACTCTGGTACTTTTCTTTTCCTCGACCTCCTTGATCATAGAAACCGTGTGTTTAAATGGCAATTTCACGACCAGTCTCCAAAAAGTGAGCCTGTTAGTTGTTAAGATACACTCAAATATCAGATATCACCCATCACTCTATTAGACTTCTTAGTCGTATTCTATTTTATTATATGTATAAGTCTGTGGTTCTATAGTACCTACATCACCTACATCATTCCATCAGCATCATGTAGCCTGTAGCAGCACCATAACCTGGAAAAAAATGGACTTTTCATATCTCATTTGTTTGATGTCAAAATAGGATATGTAGCCACATTGAAATTTAAAAAAAAATATTTAACGTGCTTAGCAACGTGGAGTAAAAATTACTGTGACAACTCAACCAACAGAACCAGTAAACAGAGTCACAGAGAAAGTGCCAAGATAGGTGACATTCATGGATAAAACGATATCAGCTGCATAAAACAATTAATAAGTAACAGTACAACAATTAATACAACAACGATGACCGTTCTTTTGTAAGCAGTTATTAATCACAGTACACTAACACTGTAAACACATACTGGCCATTGTAGAGCTGTGTAAGAAAAGTGAACAACACCGGTTGAGATGAAATGATGATGGCATTGCCAGACAAGCACTGTGAACACATAAAAAGGAAGACTGGTAAAGATATGGAAAAAAGTATGTAAAAACAGTGTTCAGATACAGCTAGAGAAAGATGGAGATGGCACTCATAGGACAGGAATGGATGGAAAAAGTAGTCTGTGATCTATGTTCCGTTGGCAGCAACTTGAGTACAAGTACATAATTAACAGTGCAAAAAAATATCCAAACTCAAGATTAAGATTCAGCTTAACACCAACCAAATCATCATATTATCCAAAACTGATCTGAATGAGAATAAATGACTAGCTCTCTGTATTATCCGCTACATAAAACAATCAATAATTAATAAAACCATTAATTCAACAATAACAATGTCAAGAACGAAATTAATAATAAATACAATACTTGAACCCTACTGAACTGCAACGACAGATGATGGTAGATTCAAAAATAAATGGCACATAATATGCTTGTACATAATGCAAGCCAACGAGTGTGTCAGATAAACACATCACACAATCATTCGACTGATAAGTAAATCAACATATTAATCAAAACACATCATCTCAGATAATCAGTGGTATGAACGAAAATAGATTAAACACGTCAACAGTCATTGCAGTGTCCACAAGCATGTGCAGCAGTTGACTGGTTACCGTATGACACTTTACTTCAGAAGACAGCAACACTCAATATATCAAATGGTACAAATAACTGGATGATCAGCTTTTTGAAGGTCAGTCACACTGTGTAACATACATTGGTGGAATATCCAGCTTATTGGACATATGCGCAAGCATTATTCAAAGACCTGTGCATGAAACGGCATTCTGACAGCTGTTGGTATCAAAGCGTCTGACTGACCATCGTAAGCAGCTGATTATCACTTACTAGAATCAGTCCGAGTGACTTAAAAATTATTTTCACTTTTGCAGATGTTCACTGGACAGCACATCACTGATGGGAAATTCTGAAAACAATCAACCATGGCATTATCAGCTTTAGAACAGTAGCTGCATTTGTAGTAACTACAGCTGCTACCAGGGTATGAATGTTGATTGTTGGGAAGTGAGTGAGGCTTAACATCTCATTTAACACAGGCAAAGGCAGGGGGACTGGGGATGAAAGATGGGGTAAAAACAGCCATGGTCAAATTTATGCTGCTCAAAAGTCCCTTACTGACATGGCACCAACCTTCTGAAAAGCTGGATAACAGCCAAATTTAACAAATCAATAAAATTTCATGCAGTCTACAATCTGAACACCTGTCAGAAATTTCAGAACCCGCCAGATTTCCATAAATCTCAAGACCGAGAATGTTGAAGGCGGGGGCGGGAGAATCTATCCCGAGTTACCCCACGTGATGATGTTAATGCCACGGCATTGAGTACTGTTGGTCGAATGTCCACCAGTCTTATCCAACGCAGACAATGAGACTAATTCCACCTCACTGGACTGCGCTTTGTTGTTCTTGCAATAACTGGTGAGAACACAGCACAGACTTACGAGTGTCTGCAAACAATGACACAATATCAACATTTTTGGACAACGACATAAAATCTAATACTGAAAGTATACATCAAAATCCATGCTAACTGAACATAGAGTCATACTACATTAAAAATGATAAAATTTAGACTCATTACTTCTATTTTAATGGCTTAAAGTTTCACAATATGTAACTAATCAACTTTTGATACAAAACACTAAAACAACCAATGTCATAACAAGTCAAGAAACTATAAACACTATGAAAGCCATCCCAAAGTTTCTGGCCTCGACATATTAGACAACAATATTTTCCACAATCTATACATCAGTGAAACTTACATCTTTTACTGACTCATATGAGTCTGCTGTGGATATGACATCACTGTAATTTATGACGTCACAGAACATTAAATAGAAACGATTTTTAGTGTCAATGAAAGAGGCTCGAGTCATACTCATCATGGATAGCAGACACCACCATGATCAAATTTCGGATTTCAAAATAAATAATAGTTACTGGGGGTCAGGTCATTATTGTATGCATAGTGGTCTTAGTAAACGAATTATGGCTTTTTCATCCCTTTGCCGGTTCGCCCCCTGGCTTG